>JAEEGG010000532.1_pt1 | contig 120209 bp, 81 predicted proteins | sample 9134161 | NCBI WGS metagenome assembly JAEEGG01 (sample SAMN16246543, study PRJNA631951) | gut metagenome | biome: gut microbiome; feature: rumen; material: CR-attached | host: Bos | place: Iran: Karaj | collected 2018-10
CTTCCAAAGGAACTTCCTAGCGTTCGGAGGTGTCGTACTCGCGTTGAAGTTCCAACGCAGCGGCGCTATGCCGCTCACCGAGTCGGCACCTACTCGCTCCTGGCCGGCCATCGAGTTGTCGAAAGCCTTCCTTATCAGCAGCCCTACCTCGTCCGTGCTCCCCTTCGAGGTCACCTTCTTCAAGGCTTCGATTTCGTCCACGATGGTATATAGGAAGCGTTGTCCGTTGTTATGGGCGTCCACGATTCTCTGGTTGAAGACGGCATCCGTCAGGTTATCGATGAGCATCTGTATGCAGATGTCCGTAGGCCGCGGGTCTTTCTTCTGCTTCGCCCCCGGGTTCTTCTGCTTCCACTCCGCCTCGCGCTGTCGGTTCGGTATATCCCGCTGGCGTATGTCCTCCATGATGTATTCTATCGGCTTCTTGATGCAACTCTTGCCTGTCGACTGACGCCCGATAAGCACATTCATGAAGGTGGCCTCGTGGTCGACGTTGTCCCAGTAGCGAAACTTCACCCCGTGCAGATGCGCCCCCAGCGCGGGAAACACCGCAGCAGCTACAGCCGCTTTGTAGGCATCAGGCACCTTGCTTGTCAGCAGCTTCACCAGCGGCGGCAACTTCTTCGGCAGCGCCGGCGGAGTGGTCAGCGTACCCCCACAGGCTTTCACCGCCGCTTCCGACTTCAGCGCAGCCAGCACATGCTTCAACCTGTACGGCATCCCCTCGCTCTTCGCCTGCAGGGCGTTCTGTATCTTCTGACGTTTCTCCTCCAGCGTGAAGCCGTCGTAGCAAGGTATCACCTGGTCGAGCCACTCGGCATCGCGTCCGCAGATATGCCGCAGGTCGCACGCCAGCTGGTACGTCAGCGTGTCTCTGTCACCCGTCGAGGGCTCCTTCCCGTCGTTGAACAGCTCCCAGTACTTGTCAATGATCTCCTTATACGCAATCCCATTGTACTCCTCCGGGTAGCGATTGGCAGATTTTGAACTGTTACGCTGTAACGCTGTTACGCTTTCTTCACATTCCTCCAATTCGCCGTTCTCACCCTTTCGAGTAATTCGCCCGCAATCAACCTGCGCAGCTTCGTTCAATTCGCCAAATTCGCCGTTCTCAAAGATCTCATCGTTCAAGTAGATCAGCTCCTCTTCGCCGTCCGTTGTCGTGAAAAACACCCTCGTGATGTCCTTCGCCCCCTTGTCAAACTCCACGCCCAGCAGCTCGCTCGCCCACTTCAGGTTCTCCTCCTGCGTCAGCCCCTGCCGACGTCTGAACACCACATGGTAACCCTGTCCTCTCGCACTCCGCTCCAGCATCAGCAGCCCCAACTCATCCTTCTTTCCGAGGATATTCTCCTTCACAGCCTCCATCTCGTCGACCTCGATATGGTCGATATCCATACCCACGCTGCCGCTCACACGCGTCGACCCCTTCAGCGTCCCGTCCTCGTTGGGCAGACACGAATAGTTCATCTGCTGCAGCAAGTGCTTCTGGCTGACGTCACCCATGCGGATGGCCTTCACTATGGCCTTCTGCTTCTCACTGCCGCGCAGCTTCAGGTAGCTCTCTCTCGTCAGGATGGGACGCATCATCTTCGCCCCATCCTTATAGTAAATCACATGTACACTCATATCCTTACTTTTTAAGCTTTAAACCATAAACACCGAACTTCTCGGCTATCGCCACCGCCTGGCGCACCAGCTTCTCCGGCAGCGCCTTCTGCTGCTTCTTCGGCAGCGTGAACACGAAGTAGTACCTCCCGTCCCTGCCAAGCGTCAGCGTACTGTTGTCCTCGCGGAACAGCGCCTTGCCGCGCACACGCTTCGGCTTCTCCGTGATGTACACGTTGCCGTCGCGCATAGCCTGCACCTTGCAGTCGCCCACGAACGCCTCCATCTCCACATACTCCGTGCATGCGAAGTCCATGATGTGCTTCTTGTCGTCTGTCGTGCCGAAGGTCATCAATCCCGTCAGCGACGTCGTCTTTCCAAATGTCTGTCTTCTGTTCTTGTTCATCTTTTTTTGAGTTTTGGTGAGAAGAAGCACGGATTCTTTGGCCATTTACTCGAGAACATCCTCCTCGCCTCGACTCGGGTGATCAATCGTTATTCACTTCGAAATCGATTTCGTCGGCAAAGGTAAGGCAAAAAAAAGCACCGGCGTCGCCGTCGGTGCAGAATTAGTCCTTTTAGTCTTTTTTTTAGTCACAGGGTACCCTCATCGTTAGTCCTTGCGTTAGTCCTTTTAGTCCTTTTTCCGGAAGATGAGGTCGATTTTTCTCATGTTTTGGTCGCTCGGGGTCTTGGTATTTTTCAAGGTTTTCGGTAACGGGTTGTCGTTCTTGTCCTTAAAGGTGGCGAGCGCCACTTCCCACCTGGAGTTCAGCTGTGTGCGCACCATATAAGCCAGCTCGCGTGTGGAGCCGTACCAGCGGATGGGTGCGAGGGGCGGTGTTCCCGCGCCACACATAATGTAAGTGAAGTTGGCGCTTGACACCTCGTCGGCACGCAATTTCTTCTCGACCACCAGCCGGCTGTATGCGTCGGCCCAATGGGCTCGCAGCTGTGGGTCGAGGCCGAAGTGGAGGTGGGTGGGTGCCGTCAGCAGCGCCGGTTGCTCCTCGTGTTCGAATGGGAGCCTTGGCGGTGGCGACGGGACGGAGAAGCCCATAGCCGTCTGCTGCATCGAATAGAGAAATTTTACGATGCAATCCACACTCATTTCCAACCTATTAAGTCTTTCTTCTATATCCATCATACGCTTTTTTTTCTCGTAGTGTGTCCCATCATCCATTGTGTGATAATGGATTGCGGGAGCAGTTAAGTAAAAGTGTTATCCTCCGAAGAGTGCCACAAAATTACAGAAACCCCGCCGACCGGACAAGGGAAAGTTGCTAACAGCGCAGTTACGAGGACGGGCGTTTGGGTCAACTTTCGGTCGGTCAGTGGGTCGGAGGGATGGAAAAATAATTTGGCGAAAAGTTATGCACAGGGGGCTTGTCCCTCAATTTGTATAATTGTGTCAAGAAACGGAATGCGGTCACAAATTGTGACCGCATGATGAAACGCAACAAGTTATCATAGCACTTTCGTGAATGCACCTCAAAGATGCCAATATGGCATCTTTAAACTTCGTTTTTATAATCTCTTTTGCCATTTCAGAAATATTTCGTAACTTTGCAACTCGAAAACAACAACAATCGATATTAACTAAAATAATAATAAGACAGTAATAAAGATATAAATTAGAAGCGTTTTTGCTTTTCAAGGTGTACGGAAATCTCGACAATTTCTTTACTATCACACAAGAAAGCAGAACGCTCACGGGTATCCGTGGGCTTTCTTGTATGTGATAGTAGGTAGTCGAGAACCTCCGTACACAACAGAAAGTTTCACGGATTTCTTTTTATATGTTTTCAAATAAGTATTGATGACTCAAAGTTTTTATTATGAATCTTACAGAAATAGAATATAACGATGAAGGATTGATTGTTGATAGTCTTTCTGATGCATTGCTAAAGGACACCCCAGAGGAAAGAGTTAGGCAACGTTTTATCAAAATCCTACAATCTGATTATGGTTATCCTAAAGATTGTATTTTGAGAGAAGTCCCTATTCAATCTGGCTCAAAAATAATGACTAACGAAATAGACAATACGCCAATTAGAGCCGATATAGTCATCTACAAAAACAAGCGAGCAGCCCTTAACAAAGATCAAGGAAATATCCTTTTCGTTGTTGAATGCAAACAGCCAAATGTAACAGAGGGGTATGCTCAATTAGTATCATACATTTTCAACACCTCTGCTATAGGTGGCGTTTGGACTAACGGTGAAGGAATCTCTGTCTATCGAAAAAAGTTAAACGAAGTTGGGCTCGATGAATTATTGTCACTACCAAGGTATAGAGAAACTTGGACAGAAGAGGAAACAATACCAAGCAAAAGTACATTACCGCGGCCACACAATGTAAGATTTTTGTTATCCACATGCCACAACAAACTGTATGGTAGAGGAATGGAAAACGAGGATTTCGATTTGGCAATGGATATGGTTCGCATTCTATTAGCAAAGATTCAGGATGAAACCGCACCGGGAGAAAACCCACGTTTTTGGATAACAAACGCCGATTACCAGACAGAGGAGGGACGAACAAGGGTCGCCAATACTGTCCAAGATCTTTTCAGGGAATATGCAAACCAGTACCCAGACGTTTTTGATGAGTTTGAAAAAATTCAAGTGGGTAACGATTGTATTGCAGAAGCTGTTGGTATTTTGAAGGAATGGAAACTTGCTGCACCTGAAGATGAAGCCGATGATTGGGATTTGATGGGCGAAACATACGAGCAATTCACTCACATCAATCTAAAAAGGCAGCAAGGGCAATTCTTCACAAACAGACTGGTTGTAAACATGATGGTGAAGATGCTAAACCCACAAGTGGGAGAAAGAGCCTTAGATCCGGCAGGCGGTAGCGGAGGATTTAGTACGGGCATTTTTAGACATTTGCGGCGTCAAGTTTTAGAAAATACAGTCCCTGGATCATACCAAAGACAGAAGCAGTTGGCAACAATAAAGGACAGCGTTTTTTTGGTAGAGATTGCAAAACGGCTTGTGAAGATAGCCAAGTGCGCAATGCTTATGACTGGAGATGGTCAATCGGGTATGACAAGAGGTAATTCCTTAGATTCTTACGATAAATTTGACCCTTGGATTCAGTCAAGATGCTGTAAAGGGAAATCAAACGCGCCAATGATCATTGCAACAAATCCACCTTTCTCTGGCCAAAAAATAGAATCTATGATATCTGACAAAGCTATTCTCAAAGGATTCGTCTTTGGGCATAGCTGTAAAGCCGACCAAGATGGATGTTATCATTTTAGTACAAGCGATGATGATATACTGCAACGTCAAGCACCAGAATTATTGTTCCTTGAAAGATGCCTTGATTGGCTAAAGCCAGGAGGAAGAATAGGAATAGTAATGCCTAAAGGTTTCCTTGACAATATCAGTTATGAACAATACCGTCAATGGCTGCTTACTCGCTACATCTTGAACGGTGTCGTTACTTTACACAAAGACACATTCCAACCCGACACCGGAGTAAGAACCTGTATCTTGTTTATAACAAAGCCTGAAAAAATAGGCCGTATTCCTGAGGATTATCCAATTTTCATGGCAATTTCCCAAAGGATAGGACAGGACTCAAAGGGTAATAGTGTTTTTGTTTTAGATGGGAATGGCAAAAGTACAGGCGTGTTAAATCATGATTTGGATGATATAGCAGAGGCGTTCAATAGCTTTAAACGAGGAGATTCAATTAAAGATTCGGAGTACATATACACATATTCGAAAAAAGGGATAAAGGATCATTATAATATCAATCCGCAGCACTATTCACCCAAGTTAAATGCTGCATTAACTCAAGTTCTAGAATTCGACAACAAAGAACATTGGTCAACAACTACGATAGGTCAATTGGAGTCAAATATCAAAATCTTTATGGGGCCCAGATGGAACTCCTCAACCATCAAAGTGGACAACCCATCAACCGATAAAAAACTCACACCATATCTTACTGCAAATGGAGCATTGGAGCTTCGCCGTTTTTCTATCAAGTGGATTGACACTACTAAAGCCAATGCCCAACAAAAAGCATATATGAATATGCTTAAAGTAAAAGAAGGTGATATTCTAATAACACGTTCCGGAACTATTGGCAAAGTCACCTATGCGACTAAGGATCTGGCAAAAAACTATCTTGTCAGCGATGATCTTGTGAGAATCAGAGTGCAGGATGAAAATTTACGAGCATATCTTGTTGCTTACTTCTGTTCCAAGACCGCTCTCTCTCTGATGTTACTGGACGAATACGGCTCCGTTCAGCAACATCTACAACCAAGACATATTCAAGAGATGCTAATCCCTGTCCCAGATGATTGGTCACTTGTAAGTGACTTGATAGAAGCGGGTAATCAATTTATAAACGCAATGGAATCAATGGCCAATGCTGATTATAAAATACGGCAACAAGGATTTGATAAACTAACCGAATAATCTATTGGGATGAACTAAAACACACACCATGATTAATATTAGCGTTCTGCTTCGGAAGACCAAGGGAGACTGGGGATTGGCACCTGTTCCGCAATAAAAGTCGGCATATTCACGACAATTCAAGTAAATGAATAAAATAAAACTCTTGCAATATGAAGAACAAAGAATCTGGCTACGTTTACATCCTGACGAACCCTGCCTTTAAAGAGGATTGGGTGAAAATCGGCAAAACTTCCGGTTCTGTAGAGAAACGCATGGATGAGTTGTTTACCACAGCTCTCCCCACTCGATTTGAGTTATATGCATGGTGCAAGACATCCAAATACAATAGCTTGGAGAAGCAGGCTCACCATATCCTCGACAAGCTGACAGACTTCCGTATTGCCGACAATCGTGAGTTTTTTCAGCTCGTACCTTCTGAGGCATTAGAGGTCCTGCGCGAGCTCGCATCAACCATTGACGATGCGGAGTTTTATGTGCCAAGCGAAGAAAAGGGAAATTCTCAAAAGAACACTCCGGCACCGCCATTCCGATTCTCGATGGTGCGTCTAAAGCCGGGCGCAGAACTGGTGTTTGAGCCGACTGGAACACGAGTGAAAGTTGTAGAGGACAAGTCCGACAATAAGATTATTTACGAAGGTACCAAATACACCCTGAGCGGTTTCTGCAAGAAGTTTATGCCCGCCAATAAGCGGAACAAGAAGGAATCGTATCAAGGACCTCATTACTTCTCATATGAAGGTAAATTGTTGGTCACCCTTCGTGCAAAATATGAAAAAGAATGTTAGCTACTAAATGAAGAAATATATCCTTACATCACTCCTCGTGTTTCTCCTCGCGTCATGCGACAACGCGGTTGTGCCGAAGTCCGACTATGATGCATTGGTGGCAGAGAAGCAGGATCTACAGGCGGAGAACGACTCGCTGCAGTTTGAGTTGTCGAGTTTGAAAATGTATGTTGATTACCTCGAAGAGGAGAATGACGAACTCGCCGAAGAACTCAACAGCATCCCTTTGATAGAAGAATAAGGGTTTTGTTTAATTAAATGAGGTAGAGCTGCCACGAGTTGGTGGCTCCATTTTACATTGTAATTCCCGCCACGTCATCACCATAGGGGAGGGATGTTGCTAATAATATTCTGTAAAACAATAACAATCAATCATTTCTGTTTTAAGACAACACTTCAGAACACCCCGAGCGTAACACCGTAACAGCGTAACAGTTCCCATTTTGCCTTTCCACCTACCCCAAAATTAGGCCTTATATCTATATATCTATATGTATAGATATATAGATATAAGAATTATTTTTTGACTTTTCAAATAGCATTTTTTGAACTGTTACGCTGTTACGCTGTTACGCCTCAACCATAATTTTGCATCCTCTCCACCGTTAACCCCCTGTCCTACAGCCCTTACCAAACACACCTACCCATCTTTACCCCATTTCTACTGACTAAACACCCTATTAACGGCCACTAAACGGCTACTAAACGGCTACAAGACGGCCACAAGACCCCATCAACCCCGCCGCCCCCAATTCGAGTAATTCGCCATAAATTGACCAGCCTAATTCGTAAAATTTGCCCAATTCGCCGTTCTCTTCCAATTTTCAATTGTCAATTCCCTCGCAGCCCCGTTTCTGCTGTTGAGCCGCGGGTGTTCCCCGTGCCGGCCACCGACAGGCTCCACTTCGACTGTCCCGCAGGCGTCGTCCCCACAGCTGTGGCGGCAATACCCCACCCACCCCCCGATGGGAGAGGAGCCTGTCCCCCCCCTTCCGTACCGTTTTTGTGGGCTTTTTGTACCTCAAAAGTTAAATAATGTTAAAGTTTGGGGGTGATTTGGCCCTTTTTGGCGAAAAGATGGGTTTATATATATGTAAAGTTTTTTTTCGCCTCAGTAGCGTCATGGAGACAGAAGAACAGTTCGTACGGTTGATGGAGCGCCATAACGGGACGGTGCGCAGGAGTGTACACGGATAATATACAAAAACAGATTAAACGAACACTTATAATGCATAAAATAACACCACTATGAAAAAGACAGTTAGAATAATTGTGGTCAAAGCTCAACCACCTAAAAAGCAATAATCTGCCATCAAGAACGTTATATATATTATCAAATAATATGAAAAGACTGTTATCGTTTATCGTACTCCTTGTGTCGGTCGTCGGTGTCATGCCGGCGCAGGCGACGCCCGACATTTTCCGCTGCAAGTCCATCACGGCGGGTTTAAGCATACCGCATAAGATGACCGTCGGCACAGGCACGGTGAACGGCCTCGGCATGGTGGACATGGCACGTCTCTCGCAGCTGGTCTATGAAAACTCGGAGGTTTGCTTCCACGCCATCGTCTGCGACGACGACCAGCTCTGCCTGCTGACGGTGTGCATCCGTGCCAAGGATCTCCTTGGTCTGATAGTGGACGCCGGAGTGACGCCACGCTCAAAGGGTGGCGGAAAAGAGACCGAAATGTCCTCGGCAGATCCGGCGATGCCGACCCTTAAGCCCAACCCGACGACGGGCAAGGTGACGGTCGTAGGTGTTACGGGTGATGTGGTGGAAGTAGTGGTCATGGACATGAACGGCCGCAGGCTGGCGGTCTTTACCGATACGGATGTGTTTGATATACACAGCATGTCTACAGGTTCGTATATAGTACGAATCAGAACAGAGAATGGAGATGTGACATATCTTAAACTTATAAAACAGTAAGGCCATGAAGAAGTTATTTGTATTTATTTTGATTGCCGTCTCGGCATTAGCACAGGCACAGCGTTTCGAGTGGGCGAAAGGGTATACGGTGGAGTCAAATAACTATCGGTCCATTGTAGGTGGTGTTACCGACAGTCTTGGAAACCTTTACATACTTGGCAACTGCGACGCAACGTCGGTGTGGGACGGTAATGAAGACATAATACCATCAATACATAAATCCACAAAAAACTTGTATAACGATATACTTATAGCAAAGATTTCGCCAGAGGGAGAAATGGTATGGAAGAGAGTTATTTTTGGCAAAACTAGCTATTTTCCCTATGGTATAAAGAAACTGGGGGACACTGCGTTTGCATGCTTGACCAATTTTAGCGGTATGAACACTTTAGACTATTGCTATTTCCTTGACACATTAGTCTTTCATCCGAGCAATTATCCCATAGATACGAGGTATTATGAATCACAGTATCTGGCATATCTTGTATTTGATTTCGATGGAAATGTAAAGGAACAGCATTTCCTAACCATCACATATACCGATGCGGAAGGAAATGATATTTTACATCGCTATTCAAGTGGTGTGGATACCACCCCGTGGCTTAAAGGTATAGAGGGGTTTATGTATCCATCATTTGATGTAGACAATGAAGGAAATATTTATTTAGGCCGCATAGCATATGATGCCTGTAGTGGGGCTGGGCATTTACTTACCACGAATGATTCAATACGAGGCATAAAATTCTGGGTTGACAGGCGAATAGCTGGAGAGTACCAAATAGAAGGTCAGCCAGGCCTATGGGTTCCACAAGTGATTAAATTCTCTCCGCATTTAGACACACTGTTAGGTTGTCGGTATGTTGTGCAGAAAATGAATAGGGATATTTATGTACCGCGAAGTACTTATACAAAAGTGGATATGTACGGAAATGTGTATCTTATCCCCTCATATAGATTAAGTGGACAGCAATTCTACGACACAATAGTTATTGATTCTCTCCTCCATAAGGAGTTGGTGAATGACGTCGGTTATTTAACTTTTTTGGTAAGTTATAATACGGATTTAAACACACGGTGGGTCATAAAATATGATGACAATATTATAGACGAAACGACGAGGTTTGGCTTATTTAAGGTTTTTAATGATATTGATTTTGACTACGACAGTAATCTTTTTTTCCTATCAGCGTCAACGCTCCGATCATTTTTTGACGATACAGTAAATTATTTATCAACGTTGTCCTATCGTGGTGTGCAATTGCCGATAAAAGATGGCGTTAGCGTGGCGTCATTCTATAATACCGACACTACCCCAGTAATGCATTCATACGGTGTTTTCCCGGGAATAAAGGTGAGTGTTAATGATCCTTTGATAACAAGAGGTAACCTATTTTGTAAAAACAACAGGGTGTTTGTCCAAAGCCAATATCAGGGTGGGATAGATTTCCCTTCACAGGCAACACGGTTGAGTTCGATTTATGACTGTGGTTTGGCGCTGACTGTTTTTGATTATTCAGGCAGAGTTATCGATGGCATTGACTATGGTATTGAAACCAGAACAACTAATTATCCAGGACCTATTGTTTTGCACGACAGTGTGCTGTATCTTTGCAACCTGCTGAAGACAAGTGCACAATTCGGGGACATAAGCTTCCCTGTCTACGGAGAGACCAACGTCATAGCCAAGTATGTGGACACGGCTTTCATGCACCTGTATGTGCGGCCTACACACGGCATCAGCACCGTTTCGGCTGTCGCGCCGCGGGTGTACCCGGTGCCGGCCACCGACAGGCTGCACTTCGACTGCCCCGCAGGCGTCGTACCCACGGCAGTGGCGGCAATATCCCTCTCCGGCTGGCGGATGCCCCTGCCGGCAACGGCCTCTACAGCGGATGTCTCATGCCTCGCCCCAGGGGTCTACCTCCTCGAGATAACCACCAACAAGGGGGTATACTACACCAAGTTCATGAAAATGGAGAATTGAACGTTGCGCAAAGCGAGAGCAGAACAAGCTTGCTTGCTATGCCGAGCCAAAGCAACGTCAGCGAAGCTAAAATTGATAATTCAGCGCCAACGATACTATTGTCTGTGGTATGCCGTCGGCTCGGTCGACAACTTCTGTGGTTAGCCGTCGGCTCAGCCGACAACTACCGAACTTCTGAACTACCGAAAAAATGTCGCCAACAAAAACATTTGGCTTGACTACTGTCTACTTGACTACTGACTACCAAAGAAAAAACGGCTCCTTCTGGTGCCGTTTTTTTTTAGCACTTGGTCTCTCTCCTCAGCCTAAATGGGATCTGCGTCTTGCCAGAAGGCATCCGCCGACTATTATCAGAAGCGTCAGGGCACAGGCCCACCAGTTGACGACGTTGGCGTGCTCCTCAATCACATAGTCGCCCCCTATCATGCGGTCGGCGCTGACCATGTGCTCCGACATGCGTCCGCCAGGCAGCTGTATGCGCCACAGCACCCACCTGTTGAGTTCCCAAAGGTCTTGGGACTTCTGTAGTGCCTCGAAGCCTACACTGTTGATCCTGTTGATGAATTCCAGCTCGGGGAAGGCTGTGGATACATTGCTTGCCGATTTGAATTCGTTGGGCAGCTCGGCGAGGGTGAGGGCTAAGAGGGTGTCGTGGTATTTGTCCAGCAGAGCTCGTTGCGTGCTGTCGCAGACGGCGGCATAAGCTGCCATCTCTCTCTCGAACAGACAGTGGCTCCACCACCGTACATACTTGGTGTTCAGATTGTCGAGCATGCCGTAGAGGTCGGTTCCGGTCCAGTCGGCGGGTAGTTCGTTTGGGGTGAAGAGCAGCCGCTGCTCGTCGTCGGTGAGGTAGTCGGAGATGGGCACCGGCAGGCTGTCGAGCTGCGGGAAACGGGCCTTGTAGTCGTAGCGGGTGGTGAACCAGCGGAAGCTTTTGCCGACGGTCACCTCGGGTTGCAGCAGGCGCGGCATGCTGTCGTGTTGCACGCTCCATCCGCCGTTGATAATATCTATGGTGTAGGAGTAGCGCATGGTGTCCTTCTCGCTGCGGAAGTCGAAGGGCAGCGGTGTGGCGAGGGTATCTTCCTGCCAGCCTTTGAAGAGGGCGGTGTCGCTGCGTGGGGTTAATATGCTGCGCGAGCCGTCCAGGCGGCGCGTCACGCTGTCGGTGGCCACATAGTGTGCGGCGCACGAGGCAAGCAGCAGCGATGCCGCTGCGATGATGATGGAATGACGTTTCATATTGCGGTATGTATTTGATGGTTGCGAAGCGAGTTTCTGTAGCCTGCAAGGGGTGCCGGTAGGTCGTCGGGCGAGGACGGGAGCGTCGCACTGACGGTCTCGGCGAGGGTGGGCCTGGGCGTGGTGTCAGCTATGGGTAATGCCAGCGGTACAATGGCCAGCAACAGGCATGCTGCAGCCACTAATGCCTGGCGTTGTCTGCTGCGGTGCATTTTGCGGCGCATGCCGGCGAGGATGGCATCGGTGTCGGGGGTGTCGACAGGCTGGTGCTGTATTTTTGCTATGAGTTCATTGTATTCCATATTGCTTCAGTTTTTCGCGGACGGCGGTGCGTGCCACGTATAGGTTGGCTTTCACATTGTCGGCGCTCATGCGGGTGGCTACGGCTACCTCGTCGGCGCTGAGGCCTTCTATTTCGCGCAGTTGGTAGACTATACGCTGTTTGGGTGGAAGTGAGGCGACGGCTTGTTGCAGCAGGTTGAGGAGCTCGTCGGCGGCCATGTCGTCGGGATTTACTGCTTCAGTGTGCAGGGTGGTGATGAGTGAGAAGTGTCGGTACCTACGGCGCAGCTCGTCGTAGCAGCGCCGGGCGCAGATGGTACAGAGCCATGTGGACAGGCTTTTGCTCGGGTCGTAACGCCTCGAGTGTTTCCACAGGCGTATGAAGGTCTCCTGCACAGCATCGCTGGCGGCGTCACGGTCATTCAACAGGTGGTAGGCCAGACGGTAGAGGCGTTCGCGGTGGCGCTCGATGAGTTGGCGCAGGGCTGCCTCGCTGCCGCCACGCAGCTGCTGCATCAGTTCTATGTCCGTCGTGCTGTTCATTTGCCTATTATACGTTCGAACAGGCCGCAGGTAAAATCACTCTTCGCGAATTTTGCCGTCGCTGCTGCGTCGGTAGAGGGTGAAGTGGCTCTTCACCTTCTCGAGGAAGGGGCTGAGGGCGTGGGTGGAGCGGCCGTAGTACTCGTCGTATATGACGCAGAGGTGCTTGCGCGAGCGCGAGAGGGCCACGAAGAGGCGACGGGCGTCCTCTTGTATCTGCTTCTCTGTCCAGCTGTGGCTCCCGGGGTAGTTGCCGTCGACGGCGCGGTAGACGACCACCGTGTCGAATTCCAGCCCTTTGGCTTTGTGGACGGTGGAGATGATGTAGCGCTCCTGCAGCGAGCTGCCGCACATGTCGGCTTCCTTGCTGGTGCAGAGGTCGGTGACGTAGCGGTCGAGCTGCAGGCGCAGGGTGGGGTAGAGCTCCGGCCGCACTACGTCGGTCTCTATGTAGTGCACCAGGTGGCCCCATTTGTCCACCTTCTCCACGCTGTCGCTGTCGTAGAAGAACTGCATCTCTTCGATGATGCCGCTGCCGGCGGCATGCATGCGCGCATGGGCGTGACGGTAGATGTCGGCGTAGCGCTCGCGGAACTTGTCTATCTGACGCTTGTGCCCCTCGCAGAAGAGCATCTGCTTGGCCACGAGCTGTGTGGCGTTGAGGTGGCAGAAGTTGAGCAGCGACAATGTGGCCATGATGTCGTCGTCGGCCTGGTGGCTGTTCTGCCCTTCGAGGTGCAGCACGTCGAGCAGGTGCCCCAGCTTGTACTGCCGCAGGCGCGGCCGCACGAGGCGTATGTATTTCAGCGTGTCGAAATAGCGGGGGCAAAGAGTGTCCAGTGACCAGTGGCTAGTGTCTAGTGGGGCGGCAGCCGTCTGACCACTGACCACTGTCCACTGTCCACTCACCCGCAACAAATTGTTGCGCAGTATCTGGTAGTCGTATTCCACGTTGTGCCCCACGAGCACCTTGCCTTTGCAGTACTCCATGAACAGCTGTAGGCCTTCGGCGCGCGGATGGCGCTTGCTGCTGCGGTAGACCTCCAGCATGGGGTTGGGCTTGCCGCCGACGGTGGCGGGCAGCTCCTTGGTGGTCTCGAGGATGATGTTGAAGGGCTTGCCCACGACCTTGCCCTGCCGCACCTTTATGGCGGCAATCTGTATGATGTCGTCGTGGTACACGTCGAGGCCCGTGGTCTCGGTGTCGAAGATGACGAGTTCTTCGCTGTCGTAGGCGCGCACGAATTCCTGCAGGTAGGAGCTGCCGGGGTAGAGCAGGAAGTCGGTGGGCAGCATGGCGGCGCGCCGCAGGTCGCGCATGAGGTCGCGCGCTGCGGTGTAGGTGGGCGTCACCTTCAGACCCCAGAAGAGGCGCGCCCACGCTATGAAGACGCTCTCGTCGGCCAGCACGCTGAGGTGTGCCAGCAGCATGCGCACCGTGGGCAGCGAGAAGAGGTCGGTGCCGCTGATCTTGAAGTGCTCTATGCCCTGCGCCGTCATCGACTCGCTCACCTCGTCGGCCTCGCGGTTGGTGCTGACGAGTATCGCCACGCGGCCCTCGGCGTCGAGGTCGCCGTAGCGCTTGGCGAAGCGGGCGGCGTAGTAGCTCTCAAGGCTGGCGTCGCCGACGTTGAGCAGGCAGAGGTCTGCCGGCTGCCGTTCGCTGGTGTTGTCGGTCGTCGGCAGCAGGTCGCGCCGTATGCCGAGGTTGCGCACGGCGAAGTCGTTCTGCAGGTCGAGCAGGTATTTGGGCGAGCGGTAGTTGGTGTGCAGGTAGTGTATGTTGCCGGCACAGCGCTGCTTCAGGGCTTCGAGGGTCTCCAGCTTGGCGCCGATGAACGAGAAGATGGCCTGCTGCTCGTCGCCGAGGTACACAATGGTGGCGTCGTCGGTGGCCAGCAGGTCGATCAGGGCGAACTGCAACGGGTTCAGGTCCTGCACCTCGTCCACCTCAATCCAGGAATAATTATTGTGGAGTGAGAGGGAGTGAGAGGGAGTGAGAGGGAGTGAGAGGACGTTACCGTCAGCTGGCACATTTGTCATTTCACTCCCTTTCACTCCATTCTTACTTCCTTTCACTCCTTTTGTTAAGAAATCGTACGCCAGCACCAGCAGGTCGTCGTAGTCGAGCAGGTCGTTGTCGGCCTTGTACTGCTGGTAGGCTTTGGCCAGCAGCATGGTGTTTGTGGCAGGCAGCTCGTAGAGCACCGTGTAGCGCGCCGTCAGGTCGTCGATGTTGGCGTATATCGCCGCCAGCGAGTCCTCGTCGAAGGGGCGCCCGAGGACGTCGCAGAGCTTCGCCATAGCGCCGGTATGCAGCAGCTCGCCGTGCAGTATGAGGTCGCCGCGCACGCCCAGCGTCAGCTGCCACAGCGCATGCTGGTAGCGCATGAGCTCCGTAGTGCGGCTCTGGATGCCTAGTTTCTTGCAGAGCTCCTCCTGGACGATGTTCTCCACGTCGCCTTCGTCGATGATGGCGCTGTTGTGGTTCACCAAGCCGAGGTTGAAGAGCATCTGCGAGCAGTAGCGGTGTATGTTGCCCACATAGAGACCGTCGGGCACGGGGTTCCCCGTACGGTCGGCGATGCGCTGCGCCATCCCTTTGGCGGCGCGGTTGGTGAATGTCAGACACAGCATGTCGCCGTAATCCACCCCTTGCTCGTGGGCATGCACCACGCGCTCCGTCAGTATGTCGGTCTTGCCGCACCCCGGCGGCGCCAGCACCAGATGCCGCCCGCCCCTGATCTCTATCGCCTCCCGCTGCCACGGGTCGAAAGTTCGTTCCATATTTTTCTATAATTTTTGACGACAACTCGTGTATTACGTAAATTTCGTTACGTAAAATCCGCAATGCAAAGATACGATTTTTTTGAAAACGGAGGTTGTGGATGCAAAAAAAAAGCTGCGGCCAGGCGCTTTTGCGCCTGGCCGCAGCCGTGTGAAGAAAGTTTATTATTCAGCTGACGGTTGCTTGACGGTGATTTCAATTGTGTTGAACCCAAATGTTTTGAAGAGTGCTTCGAGACGTTTCAGACCGTTCTCTTCGGCCTTCTATAGAATGCCATAGTCGATGGCGTTTTGGGATATAAAAGGAAAAAAGATTTTGCGTTTTCGCTCATTTAGAGCTACTTGCAAAATTCTTTTGGTGCCCAGAACAGGAACGCTTTACGCTGATGCTTTATATTTTCTTTACATCAAAATTACCGGAAGCGAGGCCTGTGATGACCTTTGCACCTTGTTTCTGAAAATGTGCTTTAATGTGATCAAGCATCCCAGCAGGTGTTGGTGTGCCGGAACTGGGATAGTCAACTACAAAAAAGTCTCCCTTATTGTAGTATTTTCCGTCTACGCAAAACTGGTTGTTGAATTTTACGGTTACTAAAATTTTGTACATGATGATAGATTTTTTTATTGGCCTACTCTTTTATTGGATTTTCGGCTTCCTCCATATTTGTAAGTTTCTAAACTTCTTTTTTCGTCAGCTCCATTCGGTTGGATGAACCTATGTCTTGCGACGTCTTCCTCTTTGTGCATGCCGGCCGGCTTCTTGCATTGTCTACTTTTTCTTAATATCGGGGTGGTGCGGCCGTTTAGTTTCGCGGACGTTATAGAGTGGCGTATTGTCGGGCGGTTGCTGCCCAAAGCGACAGTCACGGATGCGTACGGTGAGGCCGAAGGTGTCGTGCATACGCTTGACGATATCGCCCACTTGGTCTATGCCCCTGACACAGAGTGTGTCGCTGGTAACGGTGCCAAACTCCTCTATGCGGCGGGGGTCGTGTCTAATTCGCTTCATGCCTTCGTATATCCACAAATCGGCCTCGAAAGCCACGTTGAAACGTACTTCTAGTTCTTCAAGGGTCCAGCTGCGCTCGATAGTAAGTCCAGCATTGGCGATATCCTCGCGGTGGAAGTAGATGAGAACATCGCGCAGGATACGTTCAATGACTAAGGGGACTATGGCATTCCAGAAGTATGCATTTTCGTCGTCTCGTTCTATCAGTTTCGCTGGACACACGTAGTAACTATCTGTCACTTCTCTGCTTGATTCCTCCTGGGTTATTAATTCTAGCTGAAGGCAATGCCCGTCGTAGTAGCAATCGTCAATCAGAATATGGTATATGGCTCCATCTTCGGCTCTCCACTGGGCAAGTTCATATTTTGCGGTGCAGTAGTCGAGTGGAAGTCTCTCCAATTTCCAATTAAAGGCGCTGAAATGTTTGATGTTACGGAGATCCATCTGACGCTCTACCTCCGCTATCAGCTCAAGAATAATTGCTTTGCTGTCCATATTGATAGAATAATATGTTTTGTCAAACTTTTCTGGCAACAACTTCACCGAATCTGCGCATCAGGTTGATGGTGTCTAATCTCTCTAAGAAGAAAGCATTAATAATAATTGACTTGGTTTTCGAATTCTTTTTCAATTTCCCACCCGTAATCCTGCTCGCCTTTCACTATTATTTTATACCTCGGATCGTCCAAATTGTACTCCCAATTTTCACCTTCTTCAACATCTCTGATATAGTGTCCACGGTATGTGATATGCCAGGGGTCAGACCAATTGGAATACAGAAGTCCGTTGAAATTGTCTATTCTCTGAAATTCGAGCTGGTTGATATCAAATATGGTGTCTTCAATATGGAATTGGAATAACATCATATCGCAATACTGCTCAATTAAAAGATATTTCCCGGCCATAAAACTGGGTCCATCTTCAATCTCTTCCTGCGGCTTGGTGTTACTACTAATTTTGACAAACTTATTAAAAATAAGATCGACATCTTCTGTATGATAGACTTCTTCGCCCTTTGGAGATGTACTTTCATCTTCGTTTAGTCCTGTCACATTGTAAACCGTCAATTTAAAATCCTCGGGGATAGCATTGTCGCTAATGCCATAAGTCATAGCAAAATCATTCCCCTGAAGTTCAAAGCTTATGGGTTGAACATCTTCTGCTGTCTTTATCTTTTTCATCTTTAATTTTTTGTATGTTGCGTCGTCAAGCTTGCGCAATTCCATAAATGTCGTACCCTTTAACTGTAATTCGACCCTGAATCTTTTCATTGTGTTTTTATTTATTTAAGTTCTTGTTAATTTCAGTATGAGATGCTATCTTTATGTCAGATTGTTACCATACAGTATCTGAAGTTGGCTTTGTCGCGTGGCGTGCTGTGTGCTCCGACGGGTTCCCAATGGATAGTGTACTGGCCGTACAGTTTGAATGCCGGGTAACTGGCGGCAATTTTGCAGTTTTCGTTCATCCATGCCATACGTCCTAATGCTGTGCGGCCTTCCGTCATACGGAATGCATAGTAGTTGACCTTGTCGGCCTCTTTGCCTTTGGGACTTTCGACGTAGTATGGGTCGTTGGTGACAAAAATGGCAATGCCGTTCTTGACGGTGGGATAGGTTTTGCAGAGCATCTCTACGCGGCGCACGTCTTTCCAAAACCCGTACATCCCTAGGTCTTGTGCTCCCTGGTTTTTGAGGATTGTCATCTGCTTCTCCTGGCGGCCGAATAGCATACCGTCTGCCACCAAGCCTTTGGTTTTGTACTTGATTTCGATGGGCAGGTATTCTTTGCCGTCGCTGACCACCAAGTCGACATACATATCCTGCATGTCTCCCTCCTTGGTGCGCCAAGGGAAGTCTTCCTTGGATTTCACATTATCCTTGAACGTTTTGCTGTTTGTGGGCACCCACTGCTCAAAATAGAGATTCCACTTCTTCATCAGTTGATTCGACAAACGCATCTGCAAGTGCAACTCGTTGGCGAAAATCACATTCTTCTCGCCGCATTCTTTGAAATATTGCTCAATGGATGCAGCCACTTCCTTTGTAAAGTCTGATTGTTTCACTTATTCTATATTTTTGGTTGTTAATATAAAAAACAAATATTTAACACGCGCAGCGTGCCACCGAATTCTTCTTTGAAACGCTCGCAGAGCGTCGACACCAAAAGGCGTCCGTCCACTTTGATTTCCATAGTTGTTTTGTTAAATGTGATGAATATAGTATTTTTTTGTTATATTCATTACCGGTTCTTGCAGAGCAACAGTATGAACGTGACTTTCATGATTTCCGACTGCAAATGTATGAATATAACATCCTCTTTGCAAATCCGTTTTGGTCCGTTTTGTAACCTGCTCAATTTCAATGGCACAAAAATAGGGTTCCCCTAGCGGGAACCCTGTCGTATGATGTCAAAATTGCTGTCGCCGTTTCTTTTTTCCCTGCCGGCCGCTGAGCCTATTCCTCTTTGGCCGGTAGCTGGCGCACCAAGGTCAGTCCTCCCAGCTGCCCTATCTCGTACAGCGGCCAGCTGGAATCTCCATGGATCACGTTGGCTAGCATCGCAGGGTGCCCCAAGGCGAAAAATGCCGCCTGGAAGGTGTCGTCGGCCCTCAGCTTGCTGCCCTCACTCATAACGACCCTGAAGGTGCTGTTGCCCAGATATTCCACCACCACCTCGCGCCCGGGGTTCCAGCGCAGCTGCAGGTACTCGCCCGGCAGCAGGTCGGCTACCTTGACGCCCTGCCCGAGAACGGGGTCGCTCGAGGGCGTGTCGTCGCCGTGGTGCTCGCAGAAGTCGTCATAGTTGCGGTAGCCTATCGAACGCGCCAGCAGGTTCAGCGTCCCCCGGCGCGGGACAGAGCTCATGCCGCCATACTGCCAAAAGCGCTTCACCGTAGTGAGCCCAATCGGCTCGCGCGTGCGCCCTTCTACAAATGCCGTCAGGGTGTAGAAGTCGCCAGGCGTGCGCGCCTCGCAACCCGCCGCCTCGCAGACAAGGCGGCGCAGGGTCTCCAGATGGGTGTCGTTGTTGTCCATATTTTCGGCTGCAAAATTACACTTTTTTCTTCAATCGTGCAATATCCGTTTTGGTCCGTATTGTTTTTTGCCCATGTTCTTGTTTTTTTTCGTATCTTTGCATTCGGAATAAGTGACCTCAATATGCCCTTGCTCGACGTGTAGTGCAATGAATATCAACTCAAATACTGCCAATCACTCTTCGTCACTCGTCGATGGCCCGTCGGGTCTTGTCTCTGGCGGCAGCGGCATCACCGAGCCTTTCTTCTCCAACTATGAGGAGATCGCACGCGGCTCCACGCATGTGCTCTTCCGCGCCCGCCGCTACGGCCGTTGGTATGTGCTCAAGGGCATCCGCGACGAGCTGCGCACCAACCCCCTCTACGACGAGTGGCTCTACAAGGAATACAGCGTGGGGGTCTCTCTCGACCATCCCGCCATCATCCGTGTGGAAAGCCTCGAGGACGACAACGTGGTGGGCCGATGCATCGTGATGGAGTGGGTGGAAGGGCAAACCCTCGACCAATGGAGGCAGGGAAAGTCTGCCGCCGATGTCCGCGCGATGTTCTCCCAGTTGCTCGACGCCGTCGATTATCTCCACCACCACGGCATCTACCACCATGACCTCAAGCCTTCGAATATCCTCGTCACATCCGATGTCCGCCTGAAACTCATCGACTTCGGCCTCAGCGACGGCCCCCAGTATGCCGCCTTCAAGCACAGCGCCGGCAGCGACGGCTTCGCCGCTCCCGAACAGAAAGCCGGCACCACAGCAGACCACCGCGCCGATATATACGCCCTGGGATGCATCCTGAAGTCCCTCACAGGACGCCGCTACCGCCATGCGGCACGTTGCGCCATGCGGGAGGACCCGCAAAAGCGGCCCCAGTCGGTGGCCGCGTTGCGCCGTATGATGCACCCGCGATGGTGGATCTCGCTACTGGTGCTCCTGCTGCTGGCAGCAGCGGTCTTCCCCGTGCTCTTCCCGCTCCCCATCGTCCACAGCTTTGTCCTGCCCTCCGGCCAGACGGTCTACTACCGTGTACTGCAGCATGTGCCGCAGCGTCAGGTGGCGTTGGTATATACAGGCGCTGATAATCAGGAATGCCCTGGCGGCCTCGAGATGCTGCAAGGCCACCTCGACATTCCGCCCACCATACGCCATCTGGGATTGGATTACGACCTCGTCGAAATCGGCGAACACTCTTTCCATAACCAGAGCTTCATCACCGGTGTGACCCTTCCCGAAGGGCTGCTGCGCATCGGCACCGGCGCCTTCGCCGGCTGCCCGGCCATGAAAGACACACTCGTCATCCCAAGTTCGCTGCGTTTGATTGGCGGCGACGCCTTCACCGACTGCAGCGGCATCCCCGCCGTACGTTGGCTGGCCGACAGCTGCAGCGTCTCAAATGAGGCTAAGCAATGCTTCTATCGCTGCCTCTCTATGCGTAAGGTCGTCATCGGACCCGGAGTCACGGTGGCAGCAACGAGGACGTTCAACAACATCCGTGTGCTGGAGTCGGTATACTTCGCCGACGGCGTCACCACCATCGGCCGCGATGCTTTCGCTATGGACAGCAACCTTTCCAATGTACGTTGGCCCTCGACGCTGCGTGTCATCGAGCACGCTGCCTTCTACGAGTGCGACCTGTGCGAGATAGTGCTCCCCGACTCCCTGCAGGTCGTCGGCACCTATTCCTTCGCCTACAATGAACGGCTGCGTCGTATCGCGCTGGGGCCTGCTGTCAGCTTTGTGGGCACCTATGCCTTTGCCGACTGCTATGAGCTCGATGAGGTAACAGTACGTGCTACCGTGCCGCCACAGGTGGTGGTGACCTCCTTCGACGGCATGCCCGACGGTGTGGTGCTCCATGTGCCCGAAGCCTCCGTCGACGCCTATCGCCGCGACCCCGTCTGGAACCGCTTCGTCGTTGTTGGCTATTGACGGGGAAACCCTACCCGCACCACCATCCGTCGCACTTCCTCATACACCCAAACGCACCCCCACCATGAATAGCATAACTCCCAATGCTTAACTAATAACTCATAAGTGCCCTTCTCGCCTCCGCACGCAAACTCTCCGCTATGCTCCTCAATAAAACACACAAACGCCCCATAGGGAAATAATGAATAATTAAAATCTATCAGTTATCAGTTCTATCAATTAAAAAATGACACCCCTCAATTTCAAAAATCCTTCTTATAATACTTATAACTAATTAATAATAAGATATATATAAACAAAAAAAAGGATGAAATAAAAAAATGACACCCCTCTAAAAAAAAACTGATAGAACTGATAACTGATAGAAAACTCACACCAAGTTTCACCTAAAAAGCAAACAAACAACGAATTACGATATCACCAAACCCCAAGCTCCCAATATGCCGACCCTCGGAAACGGGACAAAAAGCATCCCAATCCTCCTCTAAAAGGCCATAAAACACCCTCCGCACCCCTCCGTCCAGCACCCTTCATCCTCCCAACCGCCCACCTTCGCGCTCCCGAAACTCACCCCTCATCCCTCATTCCAGAGCCTCTTTTGTGCCAATCCGACCTCCCCTCATGGCAATCTATGCCAACTGCCAAGACGCAAATATTTATGAATCAGTAATATTGTTATCTGATTGGGACAGTGGGACAGTTGTTCTTTTATGTCTTCCTACACCTGAATTATACCTCTATATCTATATATCTATATATCTATATATATAGATATATAGATATAGAAATTTTTTTTGACTTTGGGAATACCGTATTTTGAACTGTCCCACTGTCCCACTGTCCCACCCCAACCACCATCTGCATCATCCCACGCCGATAACCCACTGTCATACAGCAATTACCAAACGTACACATTCCCCCTTCCCTTATTTTTACTGACTAAACACCCTCTTAACGGCTACTAAACGGCTACAAGACGGCTACAAGACCCCACTATCCACTGACCACTGGCCACTGACCACAATTCACTTTTCGAGTAATTCGCCAACAATCAACCTGCGCAGCTTAGCTCCACAAGGTCGCTGACCATAGTTCGCCTAATTTGCCTAATTCGCCGTTCCCTTCCAATTTTCAATTCTCAGTTCTCAATTTTCTAAACGGCTACAAGACAGCCACTATCCACTGGCCACTGACCACTATTCACTTTTCGAGTAATTCGCCTTAAAATTGACCTGCGTAGCTTCGTATAATTCGTATAATTCGCCGTTCTTCCAATTCTCCCTCTCCCCCTAACTCCGAACTCCTAACTCCGAACTCCTAACTCCTAACTCTCACTCCCTTCCCGTTGAGCGTGGCGCTGGTCATCTCGTCGTTCTCGTAGACGAGCTTGAGGGAGAAGAACGGCGTGCCCTCGTCGAGCAGCAGGCGCAGGAATATCTTGTCGCCCTCCCAGAGCGGCAACACAGGCACCGCCCGCTGTCCACTGTCCACCGACCACTGTCCACTGATTACATCCTTCTTTATCCACGCCAGATCCCCCTCGTCGTCGATGCTCATGTCGGGCTCCCCGTTCCACTTGGTGGCGGTGAAGAGGTGCATATATTCGTTGGGCCACGTGTCGGAGATGAAGGTGACGATGCCCCTGTAGCGCCACTCCGTGATCTCCAGCCCCGTCTCCTCCTTCACCTCGCGCAGCATGCACTCGTCCGGACTCTCGTCGGCCTCGCACTTGCCGCCGACGCCTATCCACTTCCCGTGGCTGGCGTCGTTATCCTTCTTCACGCGGTGCAGCATCAGGTAGCTGTCGCCGTTGTCTATATAGCAGAGGGTCGTCTGTTTCATGGCAGTTCGGTGTTATGGGTTGTAGATAAAAATCAAGAGTCACGAGGTTTACTCATGACTCTTAATTCCTTGCTTGTAGTGGAGATTTAGTCCTCAGGAGCGTTGATGATGGCTTTGTGCACAGCATTCCAGCCAGCAGCGGTGATACCCCAGTTGTTCGTGGAGTTCTTGTTACCGTTGATGCGGACTTTTCTTCTCTTCACCTTTTTGTTAGCATTGATACCCATGGTGTATACTTTTTAATTGTTTATAATCCTGAATGTCAGCGCCTAATTGCAATACTCTGCAACAAAAACGCTCGGCAAAGATACGAAAAAATTGAAAATTGAAAATTGAAAATTGAAAAATTAACAATATTTTTTATCACAGCCGACCAAGATATTCTTAACTCTTAATTCTTAATTCTTAATTTTCAGAATCTTCCCGATGCGCCACCGCCGCCGAAGCTGCCTCCGCCGAAGCCTCCAAAGCCTCCGAAGCTGCCTCCCGACGAGTAGCCGCCGCGCCATGTGCCGCCTATCGGACCCCCGAAGAGCATGCCCCCACCGCTGCTGCTGCCGCCGTTGTTGTTCCACTGGTCGGGGTGATTCTTGGCATAGCGCGCCACAAAGACTATTATGGCTACAAGCACGGCGATGGCTATCAACCCTGCTATGGCACCCCTGCGGTTGCGGTCTTTCTTGTACTGCGCGTAGCTGTATTCGCCGGCAAGCACGGGCAGCATGACGTCCAGCGCCTTGGTCAAAGCGCGGTAGTATTCGCCGTCGCCCAGCGCGCCAAGCATCTGGTGCTCAATGATGCGCTTGCAGAAGAGGTCGGGCAGCGCCCCCTCGACGCCGTAGCCGGTGGCTATGGCCACAGCGCCCCAGTTCTCCTCCTCGGTCTTGCTCTTGATGAGTATCACCACGCCGTTGTCGAACTCCTCCTGACCCACGCCCCACGCCTGTCCGATGCGTTGCGCCGCAGCGTCCTCGTCGTCGCCCCCGATGGTGGGGGTGATGACTATCAGCACCTGGTTCGACGTGCTGTCGTTGAAGGCCACGAGCCGCTGCTCAAGCGTCTGCACCTGCTCCGCGGTGAGCATGCCCGAGTAGTCGTTCACCAGCCGGTTGCTCTTCTCGGGCAGCCATTCTGTCTGCGCCTGCGCATAATTGAAAATTGATAATTGAGAACTGACAATTATGCATGCGCAGACGATAAGCCGCAATAGTTTTTGTATCATTTCTTCAATCTCAATTTTCAATTCTCAATTCTCAATTCTCAATTAAAAATTGAACTCCACCTGCACTGGCTCGTCGCTGCCCTCGGGGGCGGTGAAGTAGCCCTTCTTGTCGAAGCCGCAGATGCCGGCGATGATGCTGTTCGGGAAGCGGCGCAGCATGGTGTTGTAGCCCTGCACGGCTTCGTTGAACTTGCCGCGCTCCACAGCGATGCGGTTCTCTGTGCCTTCGAGCTGCACCTGCAGGTCGCGGAAGCCCTGCGTGGCGGTGAGCTCAGGGTAGCGCTCCACGGTGACCTTGATGGTGTTGGCCAAGGCCTTCCCGAGGTTGTCCTGCGCCTTCTGGTAGGCGGCGACCTGCTCTTCGGTGAGCTGCGAGGGGTCCACCTTGGCGTTGTCGACGCCGGCACGGGCCTGTATCACCTCGGTGAGGGTGCCCTTCTCGAAGTTGGCTGCCCCCTGGACGGTGGCCACAAGCTGCGGTATCAGGTCGGCACGACGCTTGTAGACGTTCTCCACCTGTGCCCAGGCTTTCTGCACGTTCTCGTCGGAGGTGACGAGCTTGTTGTTCACGCGGATGCCCCAGAGGACGATGATGGCCACAACGGCCACAATGGCGATGATAGTGATGGTTCCTTTTTTCATATTTCAATTATCATTTTTTTTTAACGGCGAATTATACGAATTTTACGAACTATGGTCAGCGACCTTGTGGAGCTAAAGCTTGCGCAGGTCAATTGGTGGCTAATTACTCGAATTGTCGGCAAGTTATTTCTTGGTTCTTATTATTTGTTCGAATTCAATTCAAAATTCAAAATTCATAATTCAAAATTCATAATTATTCTCACCTCTCCCTGTGCTCTTTGCGCAGCAGGTCGTTGACGGTCTTCACGGGGTTGAAGGTCTCGACGGGCACCTCCACGAAGAGGGTTATCCAGTCAGCCATAGCACCGTTCCAGAGGCCGGGCAGCTCCTGTGACTTCAGCATAGTGGCTCCCTTGGTCTTCTTGCTGATGAAGCCCGTCTGCGGGTCTACATACTGGCGCAGGTCGAAATAGCGGCCTCGGTAGTTCTTGGTGCAGCACACGAGGTCCACAGGGTTGAAATGCGTCGAGCCTTGGAAGAGCCCCTCTTGCTGCGGGTCGTTGTGGTTCACCTGAGCCGACTCCACTATCTGGAGGCTGCGGCGTCCGCGGGTGTCGATGGTGAAGAAGGGGCCGCCGCCGGGCTCGCCGAGGTTCTTCACCATGCCGCACACGCGCATCGGGCGGTTGAGCAGGGCATGCAACGTCTTGGCGTCGCAGCCGTCAGGCACGGTGATATTCAGCTCTTTGGCGGCGAAGTCGGCTATCTTCTTGACCTCCTTGGCGTCGGGCTTGCCGTCGAGGGTGCGCAGGGCGTCGTCGACCTTGGCTTTGAGTTCCAGCAGCATGCCTGCCAGCACTTTCTTGTAGGTCACCGTGCTGGGTTTCATCCAGTCGGGCACCACATTGTCGATGTTCTTGACAAAGATGAGGTCGGCGCGCTGCTCGTTGAGGTTCTCTATCAGGGCGCCGTGTCCGCCGGGACGGAACACCAGGCGGCCCTCCTCGTCGCGGATGGGCTGGTTCTGCTCGTCGACGGCTATGATGTCGGTGTAGTGCTTCTGCTCCGACGTTGATACCTTGAGCTTTATGCCCAGCGTACTCTCGTAGTAAGCCTTCACCTCGGCCAGCTTGCGCCGGAAGGCGGCGCGATGCTCGGGCGAGATGGTGAAGTGCAGGTCCACAGTACCGTCGCTGTTGCGGGCGTAGAGGGCCCCCTCGACGATGTGCTCCTCCATCGGGGTGCGCTGCACCTCGCCGTAGCGGTGGAACTTGAGCAGCGCTTTCGGCAGCGAGCCGTAGCCCATATACTGCTCCTTGAGGAGGAAGTTTATCACCGTGCTGTAGTCTCCGCGCTGCATGTAGTCGTCGATGTCGAGGTCGGCACGCAGCATACATGCTTTCAGGTCGTTATAGAAGGCGAAGACTGTGAGGTTGTCCAGGAACTCCTTCACCGACGGGTACTCCTTCTCGAAGTTGTCGGCGATGCCGAAATAGGTGGCAGTGAATGAGTAGAGGTCCTTGAACATACGCGTGGCAGCGCCGGAGGCGGGCACGAATTTCAGTATCTTCTTGCCGCTGCCGAGGGTGCGGTACTGCTTCTCGTAGCGCGCTATCTCGTTGGCGCTCAACACACGTATGCCCCCGTTGGCGGGTGTCGCCGGAGCGTCAAGCCTGCTTTTGGGAAAACCGTTCTTGAAGTTGTCTATCTGAGCCTGTACCTGCTCAACGGTCAGACCCTGTTCTTTCAGCTGTACAAGGTCTTCCGCAGTGGGGTTAAATGTCATGTTCTATGAACTTTACTTCTGTGAGGGGATGGGAATCGGCATCCAGAGGGTGTCGCCGGGCATGCGCGCCACAGCGGTCTTCGTCTCGCCTTCGACAAGCTTGACGTTGACAAGCACCGTGTCATAGCCGACGTGGAAGTCGGGACGTATTGTGTCATAGATGCGTGTCACCTTGACTTTGAGGATGGCGGGAGCCGTGTAGGTGGTCTTGAAACGGCCGTTATCATCCGTTATACCAGCACGGTAGGTGTGGTCGGACGAGTCGCACACCATCTGGTATATCTGCACCTGGGCGTTAGAAACTGCATTTTCGGTGTTCCCTTGGTAGGCTTGCACCTCCAAATAGCAGTTGGTGTCTTTGTCGCAGCACAAAAAAAGCGTTACTGATAACAGGCTGAAAAACAGCACGACGGCCAGGTTGAGAGTTTTTTTCTTCATAAAAGAGAGTTTTTTTGTCGCTTTATGTCTTTTTTTCTTCTTATTTTTGCAGTTGCAAAATTAGTAATTTTTATTGTATAAATGATGAAAAAAATATCTTTTCTCGTTATTTTTTTTGCGGCAGCGTTTCTTTCATCGGCGCAAGTCGCTACTAATCAAAAGGTAAATAAAGCCAAAGGTACTATGATAGAAATGGTCACTTCACAGGGTAAAATCGCCCTCCGTCTCTATGATGAGACCCCTCTCCACCGCGACAATTTCCTGAAATTGGTCGAAAATCACACCTATGACGGCCTCCTTTTCCACCGTGTCATCAAGAACTTCATGGTGCAGGCCGGCGACCCCAAGTCGCGCGACGCCAAACCCGGCCAGCCCCTCGGCGACGGCACCCTGGGATACACCGTCCCCGCCGAGTTCCGCCCGAACCTGATACACAAGCGCGGCGCCCTCTGCGCTGCCCGCCAAGGCGACCAGGTCAACCCCAAGAAGGCCTCGTCGGCCACGCAGTTCTACATCGTGCAGGGACAGGTGTGGGACGACAAGACCCTCGACATGATGGAGCAGCGTTTCGGCAAGAAGTTCACCGCCGAGCAGCGCAAAGTGTACACCACCGTGGGCGGTACGCCGCACCTCGACGGCGACTACACTGTCTTCGGCGAAGTCGTTGACGGTATGGATGTTATCAACAAGATAGCCGAAATGCCGTGCGACCGCATGGACCGCCCCGTCGAGGACGTGAAGATAATAAGTGTGAAAGTGATAAAGTAACCCTGCAGTTATGTCGATGAATAACATTATAGCCCAGTACATTGAGGAGATACGCAACGCCCGTATAGAGGACTTCAAGGACAAAGCCGCCGAAGTGGAGAAATTCCGTGTCCGCTTCCTTGGCCGCAAAGGCGTTATGACAGAGCTTTTCGAGCAGTTCAAGACGCTGCCCAACGACCAGAAAAAAGAGATGGGCATAGCCCTCAACCAGCTGAAAACCGCCGCCTTGGCCAAGGTCGAAGAGTTCAAGAGCTTCGTCGAGCAGTCGGTCGAGCTCAACGACACCCACGACCTTACCATGCCCGCCGACTTCAGCCAGCGCGGCAGCCGCCACGTCCTCTCGGTCACCATGAACGAGATAGCCGAGATCTTCGCACGTATCGGCTTCACCGTCGAGGAAAGCGTCGAGATCGAGGATGACTGGCACCTCTTCTCGGCTCTCAACTTTCCCCCCGACCATCCCGCGCGCGACATGCAGGATACCTTCTTCGTCCAGAAAGAGGAAGGCATGCAGGACATAGCCCTACGCACCCACACATCGTCGGTGCAGGTGCGCGTCATGGAGACCCACAAGCCACCAATCCGCATCATCGCCCCCGGCCGCGTGTTCCGCAACGAGGCTATCAGCGCACGCGCACACTGCATCTTCCATCAGGTTGAGGCTCTGTATGTCGACAAGAAGGTCACCTTCGCCGACCTCAAGCAGACACTGCTCTATTTCGCCAAGGAGATGTTCGGCCCCGACACCCAGATACGTCTGCGCCCCAGCTACTTCCCCTTCACCGAACCCAGCGCCGAGATGGACATCTCGTGCAACATCTGCGGCGGCAAGGGCTGCAACATCTGCAAGGGCACCGGCTGGCTGGAGATTCTCGGATGCGGCATGGTCGACCCCAACGTGCTGGAAGCGTGTGGTATAGACAGCCATGAGTACAGCGGTTTCGCCCTCGGCATGGGTGTCGAGCGTATGGCTATGCTCAAGTACCAGATACGCGACCTGCGCCTCTACTTTGAGAACGACCTGCGCTTCCTGCATCAGTTCGACAACATCATCTAAGCGTAACGTCGTGGCAACCATAGCGATAAACGGGATGCGCTTCTATGCGCACCATGGCTGTTTCCAACAGGAAAGGGCTATCGGAACGCACTTCACCGTAGACATCGTCTTCAACACCGACACCTCGCGTGCCGAACAGAGCGACAACATCGCCGACACGGTGAGCTATCTCGATGTCTATCAGATTGTAAAACGCGAGATGCAACAGCCTTCCAACCTGCTGGAACATGTGGCCCGCAGGGTAGGGGAGGCGGTGCTGAAGGAGTTCCCCGCCGTGACCGATATCAAGGTGAAAGTCAGCAAGATGAACCCACCTTTGGGTGGGCAGATGCACTCCGTCAGCGTCGAACTCGACCTGAAGGCGTAGCGCTTCACATCCTCTTCGGAGTCCCTACGGCATCCCTACGGCCGTCGGACGGCTTTTCTTCGGCCGTTCGACGGCCGTAAGTCGTTGGTTCTCTTATCGCGGCCGAGGCGGGTGGTTGGGAGGCTACAGCATGCCGTTGTCGTGGAAGCTGTAGTAGTCGGCTCTGCCGTCGGGGCCGACGGCTACGATGATATGCTCGGCAAGCTTGATACCCAGCATGTTGCCAGCCTCGGCGAGACGCTTGGTGAGGGCGCGGTCGTTGCTGCTGGGCTTGAGGGTGCCCGAGGGGTGGTTGTGGGCCACAGCCACAGTGGTCGCCTTGGCTTCGAGAGCGCCGCGGAAGAGTATGCGCGGGTCGACATTGGTTTCGGTCTGTCCGCCCACGGAAATGCGTTGGGTACCAAGTACTTTGTTGCGGTTGTTCATGTATACGGCCCAGAACTCCTCGTGGTCGATGTTGACTATCAGCGGATGTATGTGTTTGAAGAGGTCGTCGCTGTTGGCAATCAGCGTCTCACGGCGTGTATTCGTCTCGCCGTGCAGCCGCCACCCAATCTCGAGGGCGGCCATGAGTGTCGCCGCCTTGGCTTTGGCCATACCCTTGAAGGTTCGTAAACGGCTGTAGTCGAAGAGGGAAAGTGTCACAAGGCTGTTGTCGGCCGAGGCGAGGAGCTCTTTGGCGGCCTCGACGACGTTCTTGCCCGGGACACCGGTGCGCATGAGTATGGCAAGGAGTTCGGCGTCAGTCAGTTGCTTGGCACCTTGCGAAAGCAGTCGCTCTCGTGGTTTGTCCATCTCCGACCAGTCCTTGAGTGTGATGTTTTTTTTTGTTTCCATATCTTGCTGTCAATCTTCAATTTTGAGTGCAAAGTTACACTTTTTTTCTAAAATTCCTTGTTATGTCAATAAAATTTATTATTTTTGCACATTCAAAGTAGTGTAAATAAAAAAACAAATTATATACATAAACTATGCAGAATAAAGGACTTATCAGAGTTTTGGCATGGGCTTTCGCACTGGTGTGTTTGTTCCAATTGTCGTTTACTGTTGTGACAATCGCCATTCAGAACAATGCCAAAAAGTCAGCTGAAAACTACATTAAGAGCGAACAGGTTCAGAATTACGTTGCCTCACGCACTACCAACAGCGGCGACGAGCAGGTGCTCCTGGACTCGCTGCGCAACGCCAGTGAGGCCCGTTACCTTGACTCGATGGCTACCGAGAAGGTCTATCTGGGCTACACATACCGTCAGTGCCAGAGCCGCGAGATCAGCCTTGGCCTTGACCTTAAGGGCGGTATGAACGTGATGCTTGAGGTTTCGACGGTGGATGTGGTGCGTGCCCTGGCCGACCACACCGAGGACACTCTCTTCAACCACGCCATCGACATCGCTCTGGCCAACCAGAAGCGTACCACCAACCGCGACTTCGTGTCGCTGTTCTACGATGCCATCCGTGGCCTCGACCCCAACGTGCAGCTTGCCTCTTACTTCAGCGGCCAGCTCCGCGACCAAATTAAGCTTGGCGACGACAACGAGGCCGTCATCAAGGTGGTCCGCGAAGAGGCTGCCTCCGCCTATGACCGCACTTACCAGGTGCTGAGCCAGCGTATCGACAAGTTCGGCGTAGCCCAGCCCACCATACAGAAACTCAGCGCCTCGGAGCGTATCCTTGTGGAGCTCCCCGGCGTCAAGGAGCCCGAGCGTGTGCGCAAACTCCTGCAGGGTACCGCCCAGTTGGAGTTCTGGCTGACGCACGACAATACCGAGGTGGCCAAGGACCTTATTGCCGCCGACGAATATCTTGGCTCCATCAACAAGGGCGTTGTCGCCGACACCGTCGCTGCCGAAGCTGAGACCGAGGCCGTTGCCGAAGTGAAGGACAGCACCGAGGCTCTGCTCGACCAGCTGACCGCCGACAACAACAATCAGGCCGGCGTCAGCGATGCCAGCCGCGAGGAGTTTGCCAAGGAACACCCGCTCCTTGCCAAGCTGCAGCTCTATGTCGACAACAACGGCATGCCTCTGCAGGGCCCCATCGTGGGTCTTGCCGCCGGCAAGGACCGCGAGACCATCAACGAGATGCTGGCTGCGGCTGCCGAGAAGAAAGTCTTTGACACCCGCACCGTCAAGTTCCTCTGGTCGGCCAAGCCCGACGAGCACTTCGGCGGCGACGTCTATACCCTCTATGCCATCAAGATAACGACACGTGACGGTTCTGCCCTGCTCGACGGCGGCTGCATCAGCGACGCCCGTCAGGACTTCTCGAATGTCGGTGGCAACGAGATTTCTATGACTATGAACAACGAAGGCGCCCGCGAGTGGAAACGCATCACCGGCGAGAATGTAGGCAACTGCATAGCCATCGTCCTTGACGACCAGGTCTATTCCGCACCGCGTGTCAACGGCGAGATTGCCGGTGGCCGCTCCTCCATTACCGGCGACTTTACGCTTGAAGAGGCCAAGGACCTTGCCAACATCCTGAAGAGCGGTAAGCTGCCCGCCCCCGCCGTCATCGTGCAGGAGGCTGTGGTAGGCCCCTCGCTCGGTCAGGAGTCCATACGCAACGGTCTGCTCTCGTTCATCCTCGCCTTCATCATCGTGATGGCCTACATGGTGTTCTTCTACAACCGTGCCGGCTGGGTGTCTGTGGCTGCCCTTATTACTAATGTATTCCTTCTTATAGGAGTGTTGGCATCCATCGGCACAGTGCTCACACTGCCCGGTATCGCCGGTATTGTGCTGACTATGGCTATGGCTGTCGACGGCAACGTCATCATCTACGAGCGTATCAAGGAAGAACTGCGCAACGGCTCAAGCGTGGCCAACGCTGTCGAGGCCGGCTTCAAGAACGCTTACTCCGCCATCATCGACGGTCAGGTCACGACCTTCCTCCTGGGCTTGGTGCTCATCATGTTCGGCAGCGGCGCCGTGCAGGGCTTCGCAGTGACCCTCTGCATCGGTATCGTCACCTCGCTGTTCACCTCCATCTTCATCACTCGACTGATTATCGACAACCGCGTGGAAAAGAAGCGCAACATGACCTTCTCGTACTCCTTCTCGGAGAACTTCCTGCGCAACGTGCACTTTGACTTCCTCGGCCGTCGCAAGACCTTCTATATCATCGCCTGTGTTGCCATCCTGATCTGTGCCGGCAGTTTCGTTGCCCGCGGTCTGAGCTTCGGTATTGACTTCACCGGTGGCCGCACCTATGTCGTGCGTTTCGACCAGCCCGTCAACGCCGTCGACGTGCGTTCCGACCTTGCCAAGCAGTTTGAGGAGGCTCCCGAGGTGAAGACCTACGGCCCCAACAACCAGCTGAAGATCACCACCAAGTACAAGATTGCCGAGGATGGTGACGCCGTGAAGAACGAGATCGTTGAGAAACTGTATGCCGGTACAAGCCAGTACTATAAGACTCCCATCAGCCTTGAGTCATTCAAGAGCACTGAGACCAACCCGCTGGGTATCATCCAGGCCGACCAGGTCGGCGGCACCATCGCCCACGACAACCTGATGCACTCCATCTGGGCAGTCATCGGCGGTCTGCTTGTGATGTTCGTCTATATCGGCCTCCGCTTCCGCAGTTGGCGCTTCGGTGTGGGCTCGGTGACGGCTCTGGCTCACGATACCATTCTGGTTATCGGTATCTTCTCGCTCCTGTACGGCTTGCTGCCCTTCAACCTTGAGGTTGACCAGTACTTCATCTCGGCTGTGCTGACGGTTATCGGTTACTCGATCAACGCTACGGTGGTTATCTTTGACCGTGTGCGCGAGTACCGCAAACTATATCCTAAGCGTGACCTCCGCACCCACATGAACGATGCTATCAACTCCACGTTGGCCCGTACGGTGAACACCTCCGGCACGACCTTCGTCACACTGCTGATGATGTTCATCTTCGGTGGCGAGGTTATCCGTGGCTTCATCTTCGCCCTGCTCGTCGGTGTGCTCGTCGGCGTCTTCTCGTCGCTGTGCATCGCCTGTGCCGTGGTGTATGAGATTTCCGGTAAACAGAAAACTGCAGAAACCAAGGAGTTGGCATAAAGATAAAAGATAATTGTTGTCAAACAATAGGCAATAGATGAAAATAATCTGGCTCATACTCATCGTGGCCCTCACATTCCTGCCGACACTCTTGGCAGGAGCCAAGAAGGCACGTGTCGGCCGCGTCATTGAGACCGACAACGACGACAGTGACAACGACGAGGAGACCAATGACGACGGCTTCTTCAGTTTCGACGACGAAGAACCGGCGGAAGAAGCCGTCAAGGAGCCTTCTTATTTCACCTATGAAACACTTGAGCCTGAGACGAAACAAGCCCCTGCACCTGTGCAGGTTGCGGTTGAAGAACCGCTTCAGCGTCCGGTGTTTGACCTGAGGCAGGCTATAATCTGCCAGACGGTGTTGGACAACAGGTATATCAACGCGGAAAATTAACAGAATCAATAATATCTATACATGTAAACGCAATGAGAATGTTTAGAAAAGTACTATTGACACTCGGACTCTTGCTGTTGGCGGAAGTGACCGCTTTGGCACAGGGCACGATGAAGGGTACGGTGGTTGACGCCAAGTCAAAGGAGCCGATGCCTTTCGTCAATGTTATTGCCAAGCAAGATGGCAAACAGGTGCTTGTCGGTGTGACCGATTTTGATGGTATCTATACCATTAAGCCGTTACCCGTCGGCAAGTATGACCTCGAAGTCAAGTTCGTCGGCTATGCTACCTATGTGCGTACCGGTATTAACGTGACGGCATCGGGTTTCACGATTGTCGACGTAGAACTCAACCCTTCGGCTACAGTGCTCGACGCTGTGGAGATTGTTGAGGAGAAGGTGCCTGTCATCGAGATCGGTACCGCCGAGAGCGGCCAGCGCCTTTCGAGCGACGATATCGCTCGTATGCCTGGTAACTCGGTTGAGAGTATCGTCGCCGCTGTGGGTGGCGTCGGTTACTCGGACGGTGGTACAGGTTCAGCCCGTGGTGAGGGCGGCATGGTTACCATGCAGGGTAATGTACGTAAACGTACCAGCGTCAATGTGCCGAAAGACGCTATTGCTGAGATTCAGGTTATCCTTGGTGGTACTCCTGCCAGCATCGGTGAGGCTATCGGTGGTACGCAGATTATTACCCTGAAGCCGCCAACCAGCCAGTTCAAAGGCATGGTGCGTTGGGAAGGCTATCTGGATTACCGTCTGCTCAACACCTTTATGGTCTACCTCACTGGTCCGGTTATCAAGAGGAACATAAAGAACAGCGATGGCTCGTCGTTGGAGCGCACCTTGGTGGGCTTCCGCTTCACCGGCCAGGCTCAGTATGAGAAGTCGCCGTTCTATCGCGTGAAAGGCTACCGTTACCAGATTGTCAATGACGAGAAGGTGCGCATGATAGAGAACAAGCCGTTGACGTACGATCCTGTTACGGGTGCTGTGCGTTATACCGGTGAGACCTCTCTCCGCGGCTCTGACTTCCATGAGATTACCCGTCTCAAGAAGAAAGACTTCGACGGCGATGCATCGCGCGTACCTAATCTGCAGTATTACGGTGTCGCCATGGAGGGTGCTTTGGACTTCCGTTTCTCGGATTATGCTACTCTGACCCTCACCGGTGAGTTCAGCGCCAGCCATTCGCCCAGCGCTTCTCTCTCTCCGCTCAACATGCCGCTGTCCGGTTCGTCGGTGAGCGAAGGTATGAGCATGGGCTTGACGGTGGATTTCACCCAGCGTTTCCGCGACCCCGAGGTCTCCAATGAGGATGAGGCAAAGGCTTCGTCGCCCATCAAGAACGTGATGTACAACATCACCGGCATGGTGCAGCGCAGCACTGCCAAGTCATATAACGAGAACTATGGCAAGACGATTGACGATATTTTCAAGTACGGTTATATAGGCAAGTTTATTACTGAGAAAGAGCGTACCTATGAGGAGAAGACTATAGATTATAATGGTGTTACCCGTACTGCCATGGTTCAGAACAACTGGAACGACGTTGTGACCTATGCGGGTGGTTCTGAGTACAACCCCATTCTCTCCAACTACAACGAGCAGCTGTTCCATAGCGATGAGTTCAGCGACATCCGCCGCGCCCTCACCATGAAGGAATACATCCAGCAGTTCTATGGTCTGTATAACGGTGACTCCCCCGGAAACATCTATGGTCTGCTCTCCAATGTCGGCGTCCAGGGTGGCAGCTATGCCCTGTCGCAGACCGACGCTCTCTATCTGCAAGCCAAGGCTTCGGCCGATGTGCTTGGTCATGAAATAGAAATTGGCTTCCAGTACGACCAGTTGTGGGAGTCTTCCTATAGTTTGAGCGCTTATGGCCTCTGGACACTCATGCGTCAGAATGCTAACCGTCACATCCTGCAGCTGGACCTCGACCATCCTATATACAGACAGAATGGTTCTCAGCTCTATGTTGACTACAACCGCCGTCTGGATGCCTCGCAGCAGACTCCGTTCGATGCCGCCTTCCGTGAGTACCTTGCCAGCAAGGGCCTCCTTGGAAGCGACCCCTCGCGCGAATGGATCGATGTCGACCGTTACATGCCTGAGGATTTTGTCAACGCTGGCGGTATCGATATGTTCTCGGCCAACGAGCTCATCAACAGCGGCAATCCTTACGTCTCTTATATCGGCTACGACCACACTGGTAAGAAGTATAATGGTGCCAACTGGTCGCTTGAGGATTACTTCAACCCCGGCTCCAGCAAGTATATGAACCTGCCGTCCTTCTCTCCCATCTACATGGCCGGTTATATCCAGGATAAGTTCTACTTCCAAGACCTTATCTTCAATGTCGGTGTCCGTGTCGACTACTTTGACGGTAACCAGTATGTGATGAAAGACCCGTACCTGCTGTATGAGTCTTATACCGTCGGTCAGCTGCGTGAGAGAATCGCCAGCGGCAACGCTGTCTCTACCAATGAGATTTATTCTGGCGCCGGTGATGACTGGGTGCCCTATGTCGACTTCGTCCAGGACGAGACCAACCGTTCGCTGCCCACCATCAAGGGTTATCGTGACAAGGCTGGCAACTGGTATGATGCCAATGGTACACAGGTTGCCTCCCCGAACAGCGTGAGCGGTAACACCGGTAAGCCCACTCCTTATCGTACTGCCGCCGGTCAGCGTTCGGTGACAGAAGGCAAGGTGCATGTGGATGGCGTTTTCGAGCGTTACAAACCGCAGATCGTTGCTATGCCGCGTATCGCTTTCTCCTTCCCCATCGGTGACAAATCTCAGTTCAAGGCCAGTTATGATATTATTGCCCGCCGTCCTTCTTCGGGTTGGTCAGCCAATTATCTCAGCTACCTTTATATGAGCCAGATTTCTTCCATCTCTAACCCCAACCTGAAACCTGAGCGCATCACCAACTATGAGCTCGGTTTCCAGCAGGCTCTTAACCAGTCGTCCGCAGTCAGCGCTTCTGCGTATTACAAGGAGACTCGCAACCTAATCCAGCTTGTTCAGTATGCCGGTGCTGACCCCAACACCAACTATTACAGCTATGATAATAAGGACTTCCGTACCATCAAGGGTATAACTCTTGCTTACGACCTCCGCCAGACGAAGAACATTCGTATCAATGCCAACTATACCCTTCAGTATGCTGAGGGTACAGGTCTGTCAACGACTACTATGACCGAGCTCATCAAGGAAGGTTACACCACACTGAAGATGCTTAACCCCATCAGCGATGACCGTCGTCATGAGTTCAAGGCAAATGTCGACTTCCGTTATGCTGCTGGTGCCAAGTACAATGGTCCTACCATCACCCGCGTTGTCACCGACAAGGAGACTGGCGAAAAACGCAAGAAGGAAGTTAAGCTTCTTGAGAACTTCGGTATCAACTTCATGGCTGTGGCCCAGTCCGGCCGTCCATATACCCGTCAGTTCTCCAACACTCGTTCCACAATCGTTGGTGGATATCGTGGAGCTCGTCTGCCGTGGGGCTTCTATTTCAACATTGTTGCCGACAAGACGTGGCCCATTAAGGTTGGCAAACGTGACACGTTCCTTAATCTTGCTGTCACAGTCAACAACCTCTTCGACATCCGCAATGTTGTTAATGTGTTCTACGTGACTGGTAACCCGGAGGATAATGGTTATCTGACCGACCCCGAGACCCAGGTGTCCATCAACAACGAACTTAACCCTGTAGCCTATCGTGAGCTTTATGCTATATCGCTCCGTAACGGCACATGGAACTATTCTTCGCCGCGCACTATAAGAGTGTCTCTGTCTTACAATTTCTAAAGTCAACGTGAAAAAAAATATCAAGATGAAAAGTACATATAACAAACTACTTTTGGTATCCTTGCTGCTGGGAATATTCTCAGGGTCAGTCATGGCTCGTGAATGTACCGAGTGCAAGAAGTCAAATGTAAAGAATGCCAGCGTACAAACCAAAGCGGCAGTTTGTAAGCGAGCCCAGAGTACGGCAGAGCTAAACATTAACAATGTGCGTGCTCAGATTAATGGTTACGGCAACATGTGGTTCGATGGCAGTATTACCAAGTACTATGTCCCGAAGAGCGGCAATGCCAGCCCGCTGTATTGCGCTGCATTGTGGATTGGTGGTACTGACGTTAATGACCAGCTCCGTCTTGCTGCTTTGCGTTTCGGCTCTGAGGGTGACGACTACTGGCCCGGCCCCATTAAGATTAATGGTACGGCTTCAACAGACCTCCCCGTTTGCAACGCTTATGACAAGCACTGGATTATCACAAAGGCTGAGGTTCTTGCCCTCCGCTCTCACTTCAGATATGACAGCACGGGTGTCACTCTGGTAAATCCTGATCATCTGCAGGAAGACATTACCGATGTTATTGCTAACTGGCCCGCTAAGGGTGAGGGTGATGACTTGACGAGCTTCCTTGCTCCGTTCTATGATGCCGATGGTGACCTTGAGTATAACCCTGCCAGTGGTGACTATCCCTACTATGACTTTGACAATAGCCTTTGCCCCCGTACGCTGAAAGCCCAGTGGGGTAATGCTTACATTGATCATGTCACTCCGACAATGGAGGACGATGCTGGCATAGTTAGCGGCGGTCTTCTCTCAGACCAGGTGTTGAAAGGCGACCAGACTATCTGGTGGGTCTTCAATGATATGGGTAACACCCATACAGAATCACAGGGCCTCCCCATTGGCCTTGAGATTCGTGCTCAGGCTTTTGCCTTCTCAACCAATGATGAAATCAATAACATGACTTTCTACTCGTATGAGATTATTAACCGTTCGACGTACGAGTTAAAGGATACGTACTTCAGCCAGTGGGTTGACCCCGATCTTGGTAATGCTAAAGATGACTACGTCGGGTGCGATGTACGTCGTGGTCTTGGCTACTGCTATAACGGTACAAAGACAGACCTCGCAGGTGCCGGTAGTTACAGCGGCATTCCTCCAGCGGTAGGTATTGACTTCTTCCAGGGTCCCTATATGGATCCCGATGGCAAAGACAATCCCAAGATTAACATACCGTGGATTCTTTCTAACGGCAGTGACGCTCTTAAGCAGCGCTTGAGCCGTTATCGTAATGATGACGGTACCTATGATACTATTGCAATTACCGATGATGCCGATGGTTTCTTGAATGCAGCCGATGATGGTTACAAGAGTTGGTATTTCGTTCCTGGCGACGCCATTGGTAACTGTGCTATTAATGGTGTTAACTTTGGCAACAACATTGTTGACGATGAACGTTTCGGCATGCGTCGTTTCGTGTATTATCTGAATAGTGTTTCCGGTCGTAATGCAGAACCTTCCAAGGCTGTCGACTACTATAACTATTTGCGTGGCTATTGGCGTGACAATACCCGTATGACATTTGGCAACATGGGTCTTGACGGTACTGTCGTCTGCGACTTCATGTTCCCCGGTGACTCCGACCCATGGCTTTGGGGTACCGATGGTGTTAATCCTGGAGATGACGTAAAGGATCACTGGACAGAATATGAGATGCCCAATAACCCTCCAGATGACCGTCGTTTCATGCAGTCTGCAGGTCCTTTCACCCTGAAACCCGGTGCCTTGAACTACATTACCGTTGGTATTCCTTGGGCTCAGGCTGCCTCTGGCGACCAGTGGTCTTCTGTTGAGTTGCTTCGTCAGGTTGACGATGTCTGCCAGGCCCTGTTCGAAAACTGCTTCAAGGTTCTTGATGGTCCGGATGCTCCCACGCTCACTGCTCAGGAACTCAACAACGAGATTATCCTTTATATATCTTACGAAAATCCCGAATCAAACAACTATGGTGAGAAGTATAATGAAGAGGATCCTGCCATTATGAGGAGTTACTCTGTGGTAACTTCCACCGATACTGTTATTGGAGGTGTAACTTATACTACTACTACCACCACTTCCAAGGAATATTCAAAAGACCAGCGTAGTTATAAGTTCGAGGGTTACCAGATTTTCCAGCTTGTCGACGCCAACGCATCCATTGCTGATATCCGCGACTACAGCAAGGCACGTCAAGTTGCTCAGTGCGACATAGAGAACTACTATGACAGCACTGGCGACAGAAACCAGGCTATATCGAAGCTTGTCAACTATGACATTGTCGACGGTATTGTCAGAGGTGAAGTTATGGTAAATGGTGCTAATACCGGTATCCAGCATGCTTTCCGCATCACTCGCGATATGTTTGCTACCGGAACCAATACTGGACTTGTCAATAACCGTGAGTACTACTATATTGCCATTGCTTATGCACAAAACCGCTACAAGGAGTATTCTCAGACTGAGGCCACCAAACTTGACGGTCAGATGACCCCCTACCTTGCCGGTCGTATGAATGAGAACGGTGGAAGTATCACACCTATTACTGTCATCCCGCACAATCCCATTTCGGAGGGTGGTGGTATGGTAGCACAGTCTGATTTCGGCATGAGCCCGAAGATTACCCGCCTTGAAGGATATGGTAATGGCGGTTATGCACTCCGTCTCACGGAAGCCTCGATCAACGGTCTTATGGGTGCTCCTGGCGAAGTTGCCAAGAAAGGTCCTGGCACTTTTGTCAGTTCAGTATCTTCGACAGGAACGGCTGACAATTCGTTTATGCAGAATCCGTGCATCATTACTCACCCTGAGTATGAGGAAAACTACGGCCCCATCAATGTGCGTGTCATCGACCCGCTAAAAATCAGGGCTGGTCAGTACAATATCTATTATTGGAATGGCTATATTGACACCACTGTTAAACCCCACCAGTTTGTCCCGACACTGGCCGACACGGTCAAGGGCGTCAATAAGACTACACGTTGGTGCATTATGCGTGCCGATGGCGGTACAATACCTATTCATTCAAATGGCCGCATTGTCGATACCAACGTGGTATGGTCAGACTTCTCTATCTCGCGCTACAATGAGCAGCTCTTCTTGGAGTTAGGTCTTGCTGTATCCTTGGTCAATCCAGAAGCGGCAGCTACCGACCTCGGTGATACAACAATGACACGAGGCGGTGCAGCAACATTCTTTAATGGTTTCGTCAACAAGGGTGCTTTGCTGTACTCAGGTATGAGATTCGCCGATGTCCAGTATCAGTGGCTCAGCGGTATACCGGATAATGACAACTCCACCATTACCAACTGGATTCGTTCCGGCGCACAGCATTCTAATACGCCTTCATCGTTCAGAGGCATGACTACAGAAGTCTCGCTTAGTGAGCCTTACCTTGACGACGACTACTTTAAGGAGCGCATTGACAGAGATAACAATCGTATGCAGACTGTTTCTATGGATAAGGACGAGCAGTATGAAGATATTGTCTATGGCCTGTGGTCCCCTTATGGTCTTGTTTCGACAATGCCGTTCCATCCTGGCTTCAATTTCTCATACTACATGCCGTCACAGCAGATCATTGACAGCATGCAGGCTTTGAGTCCTGGTCATAAAGGCTATCAGGAGTTCCGCCCGAACAAGATCATAGCCTACCAGCGCTCGCTGATGACCAACTTCACTAACCAGACCCTCAACTACAACGATATGGCCCAGTTGCCCAGCGTGCACATCGTTTTGACTGCCGACACCACCAAGTGGACTCGCTGCCCGGTTGTCGAGATGTGCGATGACTATACGCAGGCTGAGGGTCAGGCACGTAAGTTCAGCTCTCGTGCACATAAGTCTGTCGACAAGAACGGTGATACCCTTGCAGGTGCCGCCACTGCCGCCGACCTTATCAACCCCAACAGCCCTGCCTACATCTCCGAGTATGGTATGGGTTGGTTCCCCGGCTACGCCATCAATACCGTCACCGGTGAGCGTCTGAACATTATGTTCGGCGAAGATTCCCGTTATGTGCAACACAACGGTCGCGATATGATATGGAATCCCGTGGCCGTCGAGCGTGATGGCACGCAGGACTATGTCTTGGGTGGCCGCCATTACATTTATGTGCTCAATGCCGGCAACCAGCCGTTCCATAACATGCGCAAGTCTACCGTTCTCGGTAATGTATGCCGCTATCGTACTCCTTCCTATGATGCCGGTCGCTGGGCCAACCAGATGCTGAGCTCGGTGGCTCATTTGATGGACTCTGTCGATAGCCTTACCGGTGCACCTCACCTCTGGCATGGTATCATCTCCAGTGAGAACAGCGTCGACCCTGTCCGCGACTCCATCGCCATGCTTTATGCCTCGGTTGCCTGGGTCAATATGCCTCTTGTGTCACCGCGTTATGCCTTCAATTATCCTGGTCGCAATGCCGTCAAGAACGCCGGCTGTGCCTCCAACGGCATACCTACCGACGCCATCATCGACATTGACATCCGCGCCCCCTATGGCCGCTACATGGGCCCCAACGGTACCTCCTATGCCAACTGCGGCCAGCCCAACCTCAACGGCAACATGCCGGCTTACCAGTTCACCCTCTCGGCCTCCGATGCCGTCCTTGAAAACCTGGCCATCAACAGCGATGACAAGAAGGCTTATGCCGACTCGCTGCTCAACCTCATCAGCGTGGTCCCCAACCCCTACTACAGCTACTCCAAGTATGAGACCTCCAGCCAGCTTGAGACCAAGGTACGCATCATCAACCTCCCCGTTGGCGAGGAGAACGGCGTCAAGAAAGGCTGCACCATCAACATCTACACTGTCGACGGCACCTTGGTCCGCACCATCGGCCCCACCGCAGTGACTCGTAACCAGAACGCAAGTAACTCCAGCATTATTGGCGAGAACACCTCTGTCGACTGGGATCTCCACAACCACACTGGCATCCCCATCGCCGGCGGCATGTACCTCATCCATGTGTCGGTCCCCGGCATCGGTGAGAAGGTCATCAAGTGGTTCGGAACCATGCGTCCTGTCGACCTCAACTCGTACCAATTCTAACCATGTAAGTAACCTCAAAAAAACATCACAGAAATGAAGAGAATATTAAAAATATTTGCAGTAGTTGTGATACTGTCGGCCATGACGGCCCAGTCGGCCATGGCTGGCAACGATGAGCGTCGCGGAACTGCAGGTGCCTCCGAGCTTCTCATCAACCCGTGGGCACGCAGCACCGGCTGGGGTGGTGTCAACATCTCCAGCGTGCGTGGCATCGATGCCATGTTCAACAATGCCGCAGGTCTGGCATTCGTCAAAAACATCGAGGTTGCCTACACCAACACCATCCTCTACGGTGGCAAGTCGGGCTTCAACAGTGGCGCTTCCATCAACTCCTTCGGTCTCGGCGTTCGCGTCTTCGAGTCGGGTGTTCTTGGTGTCTACGTCATGACCATCGGCTTCGGCGACCTCCCTGTCACCACCTATGACAGCCCCGAGCCCGGTTCCAACGGCACCTTCTCGCCCAGCTACATGAACATCAACGTGGCCTATGCCCACAGCTTCACCAACACCATCCATGGTGGTGTCGTCTTCAAGCTGGCCACCGAGAGCACCGACAACATTTCCGGTTCGGGCTTCGCCATCGATGCCGGTATCCAGTATGTCACCGGTGAGAACGACGAGCTCAAGTTCGGTATCAGTCTTAAGAACTGGGGTCCCTCGATGAAGTTCGGCGGCACCGGTCATTCGCTGACCATGATCAACCACGCCAGCAACGACTTCACCGTCGAGACACGCGCTGCCGAGATGGAGCTTCCCACCTGCCTCAACATCGGCCTCTCCTACGACTTCCTCATCGAAAAGTGGGACCAGCGCATCACCGTGGCCGGTAGCTTCACCTCCAACGCCTTCTTGCGCGACAACTTCACCCTCGGCCTTGAGTATGGCCTCCTCAACATCGTCCAGCTACGTGCCGGCTATGTCTTCCAGGAGGGCCTGTGGAACGGCAATGCCGCCACCGCCAACAGCGGCATCTGCGCCGGTGCCTCGGTCGACATACCGCTGAGCAAGAAGGAAGGCTCCGACATCGGTCTTACACTGGATTACTCCTACCGTACCGCCACGCCGCTCAAGGGCACGCATGCCATCGGCGCCAGCTTCCGCTTCTAACGTCAACGTAACATAACACAAAGTGGGGAAAGGCTTTCCGCTAAGCCTTTCCCACTTTTTAAACGTCTTAATAAAAACATATCGTCAACATGTCAGAGATAAAGTATTACAGTGAAGAAGGCCTTCAGAAACTGAAGGACGAGTTGCACCACCTCATCGCCGTCGAGCGTCCTGCCGCCAGCGCAGCCATCGCCGAAGCGCGCGACAAAGGTGACCTCAGCGAGAACGCCGAGTACGACGCCGCCAAGGAGGCCCAGGGCCACCTCGAGGCTCGCATCTCCAAGCTGCAGGAACTCGTGGCCAACGCCCGTCTGCTCGACGAGAGCAAGATAGACACCTCCAAGGTGCTCCTGCTCTCCATCATCACCATCCGCAACACCAAGAACAACATGACGCAGCGCTACACCATCGTCCCCGAGAGCGAAGCCAACCTCAAGCAGGGCAAGATCTCCATCACCTCGCCCTTTGCGTCGGCCTTCCTCGGCCACAAGGTGGGCGACGTCGTCGAGGTCAATGTCCCCGCCGGCAAGATGACTTTCGAACTAACCAAAATAGAACGTTAACCTATGGCAACAATCTTCAGCAAAATCGTAGCCGGTGAGATCCCCTGCTACAAAGTCTTCGAGACCGACCGCTGTCTGGCTTTCCTCGACATCAACCCCGTGGTCCGCGGCCATGTCCTCTGCATCCCCAAGCAGGAGGTCGACTACATCTTCGACCTTGACGACGAGCTCTTCTGCGAGCTTCATCTCTTCGCCAAGCGCGTCGCCAAGGGCCTCAAGAAGGTCTGCCCCTGCATCAAGGTCGGCGAGGCTGTGGTGGGCATCGATGTGCCCCATACGCACATCCACCTCATGCCACTCAACAAGCCGGGCGACCTCAACTTCGCACACCATGTGGAGATGAGCAGCGATGAGCTTAAGGAGCTTGCCGCCCGTATTGGCGACGCCATTGAGTAGGCTGTGCTGCAGTGTTATAGGCTCGTCAGCCACAAGCTGACGGGCTTTTGTTGTACCCAATGGTCCAGGCCTCTGTGCATCCTCCACGGCTCTGCCTCGACCCACCTACGGATTTTCTACCGCATCCGGGGCGTGAAACATGTTTCACGGCCGAAGCATGGCCGAGGAAGGGGCCGAAGGGACTCCGAACCACATCAGTCCCTGTAAGGGAAGTTGTGCGTCCGGAATGAAAAATAATGTTAAAATCAGTGCGTTGGCTTTGTCAGAATATAAAAAAGTTGTATCTTTGCACTTCGCTTGTTGCGCCGCGTAGCCTGCCAACGTCGTGTCGCTCAAACGCTTAAAGCCAAAATAAGTTTAACCCGTGCCTATGGCAGAAGGCACACAACAAAAAGAAACCCTACACATGGATTACAAGAATGTGCAACCGCTGGCTGACTTCGATTGGAACGCCATCGACGAGAAAGCCGGTAAAATCAAACAACAAGAGGCTGGTGCCAACAACGATGCCTACGAGAAGAGCTTCAACTCGTTCACCGAGCAGGAAGTCATCGAGGGCACCGTGGTGGCCGTCACCGACCGCGAGGTGGTGGTGAACGTCGGCGCCAAGAGCGACGGTGTCATCCCCGCTGGCGAGGTGCGCTACAACCCCGACCTGAAGCCCGGCGACAAGATTGAGGTCTTCGTCGAGAGCCAGGAGGACGCCAATGGCCAGCTTATGCTCAGCCACAAGAAGGCCCGCATCCTCAAGAGCTGGGAGCGTGTCAACCAGGCTTATGACAACCAGGAGATTATCACCGGTTACGTGAAGAGCCGCACCAAAGGCGGTCTCATCGTCACCGTCTTCGAGAACATCGAGGCCTTCCTGCCCGGCAGCCAGATCGATGTTAAGCCTATCCGCGACTACGACGTGTACGTCGACAAGCAGATGGAGTTCAAGGTCGTCAAGATTAACCACGAATACAAGAATGTCGTCGTCAGCCACAAGGCTCTCATCGAGGACGAGATCGAGGCTCAGAAGGCCGAGATTATCAGCCACCTCGAAAAGGGTCAGGTGCTCGAAGGTGTTGTCAAGAACATCACCTCCTACGGCGTCTTCGTCGACCTCGGCGGCGTGGATGGCCTCATCCACATCACCGACCTCAGCTGGGGCCGCATCAACCACCCCGAAGAGATTGTCCAGCTCGACCAGAAGATCAACGTTGTCATACTCGACTTCGACGAGGCCAAACGTCGTATCGCCCTCGGCCTCAAGCAGCTCACTCCTCACCCCTGGGATGCCCTCGACCCGAACCTCAAAGAGGGTGACCACATCAAGGGTAAAGTTGTCGTCATCGCCGACTACGGGGCCTTTGTCGAGGTCATGCCCGGTGTTGAAGGTCTCATCCACGTCAGCGAGATGAGCTGGAGCCAGCACCTGCGCAGCGCTCAGGACTTCCTGAAGGTTGGCGACGAGGTGGAGGCCGTTGTCCTCAACCTCGACCGCGAGAACCGCAAGATGAGCCTCGGCATCCGCCAGCTCATGCCGGATCCCTGGCTCAGCATCGCCGAGCGCTACCCCGTCGGCAGCAAACACACCGCCACCGTGCGCAACTTCACGAACTTCGGCATCTTCGTCGAGCTTGAGGAAGGCGTCGACGGCCTCATCCACATCAGCGACCTCAGCTGGAGCAAGAAGATCAAACACCCCGCCGAGTTCACCAAGATCGGCGAGAAGATCGATGTCGTCGTCCTCGAGGTCGATGCCGAGAACCGTCGCCTCAGCCTCGGTCACAAGCAACTTGAGGAGAACCCCTGGGACGTCTACGAGACCCTCTTCACCGTGGGTAGCGTGCACCAGGGCAAGATAGTGAACATGAACGACAAGGGCGCCACCGTCATCCTGCCCTACGAGGTCGAGGCTTTCGCCCCGATGCGTCACCTCGACAAGGAGGACAAGAGCAAGGCCAAGAACGGTGAGACCCTCGACTTCAAGGTCATCGAGTTCAACAAGGACAGCAAGAAGATTATCGTCAGCCACACCCGCACCTTCCAGGAAGGCAACGACGGTGCACGCGCCGAGGGCGACAGTCGCGAGCGCAACACCAAGAAGACGGTGAAGCAGATCAACGATAATCTGGAGAAAACCACCCTTGGCGACCTCGACATCTTCCAGAAACTGAAAGAGGAAAAATAAACCTCTGTCCGCCAAGGACACAACTCCGAGGGATGCCGTCATCGACGGCATCCCTCTTTTTTTTGAAAAAAATTTCACCTCGGCGGTAACAAAACGATACCTTGTGCGTCTACATGGCGAAAAGAAAAACTTGCACGGTTCGGGAAAAATGTATATCTTTGTAATGTGAAATAGTATGCCGTGTGGGTGCAAAGTAAAGAAACAGAATATAATAGAGATGATGGCTATGATACGCAAAAGCACTTTTTCCGCCTTTTTGGCGCTGACATTAGCGCTTGTTATGTGCAGCGGTGCTGCTGCGCAGTGGACGCAGCAGAAGGCATGCCCTGGTTGGAGCAACCCTGCCAACTTTAACGCCTGGACCAACGGTCAGTTGGGCTCCGGCGGTTATAGCGGCAGCGGTGGCGTCAAGAACAGCTCCTCGTGCCCAAATGTGATGACAGAGGCTACTGGTGCACAGAGCCTCGGTCCGGCATATACGGCGGCTCAGATGAATACTGTAGAGGCCTCTGGCTGCTATCAACCATCGTTGCCGATACCGGATCAGAATCGCCAATTTGCCATCATGACAAATACTACTGGCACTGACCCGAACACGGCGAACCACCTGAAGTATGTACCTACACAGTTTAACTATATTGACACTACTGGCCGTCCGAGCACTCAGATCAGCACGAGTATACGTATCGGTGATGGTTGCTCAAATGGCGGCAATTATGGAGTATCTCTTCTCAACTATCAGATGCGTGTCACTTCTCAGAATGCTATGCTGTTCCTCTATTACGCTATTGTTGCAATGGCGCCGACACATGGCCAGTCAGGTAACCCTACCTTTATCATTAGGGTGATGAGAAAAGACAATACCGGTACTTGGAAGCAGATTAACGACACTTTGGCATACTTCATCAGTGCTACGCCGAGTAGCAACACGACAAACGCATGTCCTCCTATGGAATATGCGAATATTTTGAGCAATCCTAATGAGAATGGATGGCATGCGGCTAGCTCTGATGTATATTACAAAGATTGGGACAAGGTGGCCATCAACCTCTCCAAGTATATCTACGACACGGTGCAGATTCAAGCACTTATATATGACTGTTTGTATGAGTTCCACTACGCCTATGCATATATCGCTGGCGAGTGCCGTGAGATGGACCTTAAGGCCACAGGCTGCCCTCCGGGTTTGAGCACCGATGTTGCCACAATATCGGCTCCGCGCGGTATGAAGCGTTATGAATGGTCTGCCTCGGAGTATGGCGTCAGCGACCCAACGTCAGACATCAACCCGGGCATGCCTAACGACTACTTCACCTTCCGCAACCTCAGGCTGCCGGCAAGTTCTCCAATGGGTGGGCAGTTCGCCTCAGGCCCCGAGGATACAATTATTGTACGCGGCAGCCGTCGCGACACGCTGCACTTCTATGACTACAAGGTGCAGGCCGACGACTACCGCATACTCTACCGCCCCAATGTCAACAAAGTACGCTATATTGACGCCAGCCCCGACTCAATGGGTAACAAGCAGACCTTCCGCTGCCGCATGACTTCGGCTATTGACCCCTCAAAGCCTTTCAAGACCGACCTGTACCTGAATGTGCAGAACTTTAAGCCCTCGATGCGCATCGACAGCCTATCGCGCTGCGACGGTACTGTGCGTCTGTGGAACCAGAGCAGCGTCCCAGGCGCCCCCAATGCCGTCGACCTCTCAACCACCTCGTGGAGCATCTTTAACAACAGTCAAGCTGTCGGTACGCCCGATACCACTATGGTTGGCGACAGCGCCACATACAACGCGCACAACACCAACACGTACTATGTGCTGGTTCGTACCGAGAACAGCGGCGACCCCTCCTGCTACTCCGAGGCCATATATCCCATAAAGGCTTTGGAAACGCCCAATACCGGCATGACTGTGGCACCACGTGTGCTGTGCGACGCTGCCACAACCACCATCACCGACACCACCGATGGTGTCCAGCGGCGCATGTGGCGCTTCCTCAAGCAGGAATATGACGGTCCTCTCATCGGTCTTGATTTCGACAACATGGCGGGCATGCTCGACACCGTCGAGGGATATTTCAACGACAGTGCCACTGTGGTGCGTTCCTTCACCCATTCCATTGAGCCCATAGAGCTCATCGTCTGGAACGGTCTAAACTATCGCGACCGTGCCACCGGTCAGATGGTGCCATGCGCCAACCGTGCCTACGACACCGTGGCGGTCTTCGTGCACCCGGAACTGGAGGTTACCGGCGACACCATCGTCTGCGAGGGTAGCCGCACCAACGCTGTGGTAAACACCGTCGGCGTCGAAAACTGCACCTATCAGTGGTCGTTGACCAACGGCTATGTTTCAGGTGGTATACCTGCCGGCGCCACCTTGCAGGAAATACCCTATGCCCCGGTCTCCAAGTATTACATTAGGGTCACCAGTCCGCAGGGCTGTGTTGCATGGGACAGCGCCTATGCCTATTACGTGCAGCCACAGGTGGAGATGTACCCGCCCGACGGTCGCATCTGCCCAGGCGACACCGTGATGCTCATCGGCAGCATGGCCGACCACTACTCGTGGAGAGTCGGCTCGACGACCGTGGCCACTGGCGACACGGTGTTCGTGACACCCAACAGCAGCACCACATATACCATGATAGGCCACGGCGCCAACAATTGTGACGCTTTGCCCCTGACCGAGCGCGTCACCGTGATACCTTTCCCGACACCCAAGGTGGACCTCTCGCCCAAGTATGTGGACAGCGAAGACCCTACCGTGGTGCTAACCAACGCTTCGTCACATGCTGCCACCACCAGCTGGCTCTTCAGTGATGGAGAGCGCGTCGACCAGAAGTCTGTAAAGCATGTATTTGAGGAGGCTCAGACAGGCCAGGATTCGGTAGTCAACGTGGAGCTCACCACCGCCAATGAACTCGGCTGCGTCACCGTCTACCCCTTTACCATACCGGTACACCTCTTCACCGCATGGTTGCCCACAGTCTTTACTCCGGGTAGCGAGGATGTCAACGCCAAGTTTAAACTCTACACAATAAACGAGTACGAATACTTCCATATCTACGTCTACAACCGTGAAGGAATGCTCGTGTTCGAGTCCGAGGACCCGGCCTTTGAGTGGGACGGTACCCACAACGGCACCGCCTGCCCGCAGGGCGCCTATGTGTATGTCTGTAACTACCGCAAACCGCATGTCGGCACCCTGAGCAGCCGCAAGGGTACCATCACCCTTCTGCGTTAGGCCATGGCCGACAAGCACCTCCTGTTGAAACGTTATTGGGGCTACGACACATTCCGCCCCATGCAGGAGGAAATAATAGATTCTGCCGTAGCGGGACACGACACCATGGTGCTGCTGCCCACCGGCGGAGGGAAGTCCCTCTGTTACCAGCTACCTGCACTGATGATGGAGGGGCTTTGTCTTGTGGTATCACCCTTGATAGCGCTGATGAAAGACCAGGTCGTGCAGCTCTCTGCTCGCCACATCAAAGCCGCCTGCATCACCTCCGGCATGAGCCAGGACGACGTATCGACGGTGCTTAACAACTGTCTTTACGGCAGCATCAAGTTCCTCTATGTCTCGCCGGAACGCTTGCGGCAGCGCCGTTTTATAGAGCATTTCCGCAAGATGAAGGTGAGTCTGATAGCTGTTGACGAGGCTCATTGTGTTTCCCAGTGGGGTTACGACTTCCGCCCCCCCTATCTCCAGATTGCCGACATCCGGGCCTATCATCCTGCTGTGCCGCTCATGGCCCTCACCGCCACTGCCACCCCCGAGGTGGTGGAAGATATCTGCCTTCACCTTGCCATGCACAACCGGCAGCTTTTCTGCGGCAGTTTTGTGCGCCCAAACTTGGGTTATATGGTTGTGCATGACGAGGACAAGAACCGGCGCCTGCTTGCCATAGCTGCCGCCACCGAAGGATGCGGCATCGTCTACACCCGCAGCCGCCGCTACACAGAACAGATAGCCGCATTGCTTGTGGAGAACGGGGTCACAGCCGAGTTCTACCATGCAGGCCTCGGTGCCGCCGAGCGTGACCGCCGGCAGGGGCTCTGGATGAAGGGTCTGTGCCGTGTCATGGTGGCTACCAATGCCTTCGGCATGGGTATCGACAAGCCCGACGTGCGCTTTGTGGTGCATGCCGACGTGCCCGATTCCCTCGAAGCCTACTTCCAGGAAGCCGGAAGGGCTGGACGCGATGGTGCCCCTGCACGCGCCTACCTCCTCTGTGGACCGTCCGATACGGCGGCATTGAAGGCCAACCACGCCAAGGACTTCCCGATGCTGGTATATATCCGCAACGTCTACAGGGCTCTCTGCAACTACTACCGCCTGCCTATGGGTGGCGGAGCCGATAGCCGTTATGACTTTGACTTGCAGAAAGTCTGCGACACTTATACCTTCAAAGCACGTGAGTTTTATGCTGCCTGCCGCTTCCTTGAGCGTGAAGGCCTCATAGCCCTGCCTGAGCTCGACGAGGCTGTCTCGACGCTCGGCATCATCGTCGGGCGCGACGAGCTTTACCGCTTCCAGGTGAACCACATGCGTCTCGGCGACTTTGTGCAGACCTTGTTGCGCATGTACCCGGGCCTCCTCTCGATGGCGGTGCCAGTCGACGAGAAGCGCATTGCCATGCGCTGCAACCTTGAGACCACGGATGTCGTGGCTATGCTCGGCGAGCTCAGCGCCATGCATGTGGCCGACTATCGTCCGTGTCCCACCAAGCCGCAGATTGTCTTCCCCTCGGCGCGCATCCCTGAGAGTGAGATCATGCTGCAGCCGCAGCAGTACGACCTGCTCAGGCAGGCCGCCTGGCGCCGTCTTCAAGCTGTGGAGGATTATATCGCCAACGACAGCGAGTGCCGCAGCCGTCAGCTTGCCGCCTATTTCGGTCAGAGCGATGATGTGCCGGCTTGCGGATGCTGTGATGTCTGTCAGCATGCGTCAGCGCCCGCGGAAGCCGACTGCCGTGCGGCAGTCATCCAGCAGCTTGCGGCAAGCCGTCTGTCTCCACACGACCTCTGTATCATGCTCGAAGCAAAGGGTTATGTAAATGTAAGGGAGGTGCTGCGCGACATGCTCGACCGAGGCGACATCTACCTCGACAAGAACTTGCTGCACAGCGTCTCGTAGAGCCGTGCTACCGGCAACCCCATCACGTTGTAGTAGCAGCCCTCGATGCGACTTATTCCCACCATTCCTATCCATTCCTGTATGCCGTAGGCCCCTGCCTTGTCGTAAGGCTTGTAGGTGTCTACGTAGTGGGCAATCTCTTCGTCGGTCAGTTGGCGGAAGTGCACCTCGGTGCTTTCGGTGAACGAAACCTCGTCGTTGCGAGAGCGCAGGCATACGCCGGTGTACACTGTGTGCTGTCGTCCGGCGAGTCTGTGCAGCATGGTCATGGCTTCGTCGCGGTTGGCCGGTTTGCCCAGCACATGACCGTCAAGCACCACCGTGGTGTCGGCCGTTACCAGCACGCAGTCGGCGTCAATCTTGTCTTGTGGAAAAGCCGCGGCTTTGCGCCGGGCCAAGTGCTCCGCCACGTCGGCGGGGGGCAGGGGAGAGTCTATGTGTTCGTCCACGTCAATGCTCACGCACTCCACGGGCAGCCCCGTCTCGGCCAGCAGTTGGCGGCGGCGTGGCGACTTCGATGCAAGCAGCAGCCTCATTTCACCTCTTTGCCGCCCTTGAAACGTGCCTTGTACATTTCGCGGCCGTTGTCGTACCACACCCATTTGCCGTCCTTCTCGCCGTTCACGAACTGGCCTTTCTCAACAGGTGCGCCGGCCTCGTTGTAGCGCTCGTATTTGCCATCGAGCACACCGTTGCGGAAGTTCTGGCGCAGCTCCACCTTGCCGTTGGGAAAGTAGCGCAGCTCTTCGCCGTCCTTGAGGTCTTCGCGGTAGTTTATCACGTAGCGCACCGAACCGTCGTCATACAGGCCGCGCCATTCGCCTTCTTTCAAGCCCTCATGGAAGTTGCCGTAGTAGTCCACACGGCCATTTTCGTACCATGCTGTCCAGCGGCCTTCCTCCATGTCGCGTGCGTATTCGCCTTCGTGCAGCTTCTTGCCGCTCTCGTACCAGGTGGTCCACACTCCTTCGCGCTCGCCGTTGCGGTACTGCCCGGCACGCCAGCGCTCGCCGGTCTCGTAGTAGTAGGTCCACACGCCGGCCTCTTTTCCGCCGGCATAGTGGCCGCGGATGCCCAGCTTGCCGGTGGTGCGCCAGTAGAACGACCATTCGCCGTCCTGCACGCCGTTCACCATGGGGCCTACCATGTCTTTCTTGCCGTCCTCGAACCACCACGAAGCGATGCCCTGCAGCTCGTCGTTCTTGTACTGGCCCTTGAACCTGATCTTACCGTTCTCGTGCCATTGCGTGGTCTGCCCTTCGCGGCTGCCGTTCACGTAGGTGATCTCTTCCTCCTGCTGCCCATTGGCGTACCACGAGCGGTATACGCCGCTCTTCTTGCCGTTCTCCACGGCCACCTCGCTCTTCAGGTCGCCGTTGCGGTGCCAGCTGCGGTTCACACCCGTGGCGAAGCATTCCTCGCTCATGCGGCTGCCGTCGTCATAGTAGACAGTCCACACACCGCTCTTCTTGCCGTTGGTGTAGGTGCCTTTCTGCGACACTTTGCCCGAGGGGTACCACCAGGTCCAGCTGCCGTTGCGCTTGCCGTTTTCGGCTATGGGGCCCTCTACCGAGAGCTGGGTGGTGCCGCTGTAGTTCTTGCGGTACATGGTCTGCGCGTCGGCCATCAAGGCCGTGGCTATGCAGGCTGCAAGTATGAGGATGGTTTTCTTCGTCATTATTCGGTGTATATGAGGTTGATTTTAATCTTGTCTGTCTGGTTATATCCGTTGAGCACGGTGCGGTCGGCCACGCTGCCGCGGGCGTCGATGAGCAGGTGTGTGCCCTTGTCGAAGCCGTCGCGCAACATACTCTGCAGGTGCAGGGGCACGCGGATGCGGTAGCGGCTGCTGTCGCTGTGGTAGTATCCGTCCACGCCAGCCGAGATGTAATCGTTGATGTAGCGTGTGCCGTTGGTGGCTATGAGGCGGTGCGGCTTCTTGGCATCGGCCTCTGCGGCCACTGGAATCAGCAGGTCGGCCTTGTGCACCACGGCGCGCGGATGTGCCTCGCGGAAAGCGCGCAGCGTGCGGTCGAAGCTCACCACAGCCTTGAATCCACCCAGTGGATCCAGATACAGGCGCGAGGCGCCGTCGAGGCTCCTCACACCGTCGAGGACGGTGCCGCTGTAGTCGTGCACGAAGTGGGTGAAATGCTTGCCGTTGCTAATCGAGAGGTCGAAGTGGTAGGACGTGGTGTCGTAGTGGTAGTGCACGCGAATCAGGGTGCGGGTGTCCGACAGGTTCATGGCCACCATCCCCTCATCGCTGCCTGTCGGCAGCACGCTGATGCGCAGGCCCTTGGTGGCTTCGGCGAAGGCGTCGCGGTTGGCCGTCATCTGCAGCATGCTGTTGATAGGCCCGCCGAGGTGCATGCTGACGGTGCCGCTGCCGGGTTTGGTCTGCACGGTGCCGTTGAAGAGCACGGCATCGGTGTTGACGTCAATGCTGTCCATCGCGTAGTACTGCTTGTCGGAGGCTATTGCCTCGGCGAGCTGCACCACCTCGAAGTGTAGGTTGTAGCTGCGTGTGGTGTCGGGGAACACCGAGTCGTAGACGAGCGTCATCACCACCGAGTCGATGGTCACGTCTTCGAAGGCCACCGATGTGGTGGCGTTGGGTAGGGTAATCTGGGTGAAATACTGTGCCGTCACCTTGCCGAAGATGGCGTCGTGATAGTTGCCTATCATAATCTCGGTGTTGCCCGTGGTGAGCAGCGAGTCGTCGCGCAGCGAGTAGGCCGTGTCGACGGTCATGGTGTAGTTCTTGGCGTTGTATAGGGCGTCGGCGTCCATCAGCGTGCTGCCGAGGTCGCTCTCGTCGTCGGTGCATGCCGTCAGCGCGAATAGTGTCAGCAGCATTGCTGCATAACGGAGTGAGTTTTTCATCTGCTGTCAGTCTGTTGCGCGGGTCAGTTCTCTATCCTGCCCGTTATGGTGTCGTAGAATTTGTTGGTGCGTGCATAGAACTCGTCGCGGTCCTCGATGAAGTCGAGCACATTGCGCTTGTTGGCTTTAGCGTAGGCCACCAGCTCTGGGTTGACGTTCGGCGAGCCGATGATGACGCCCTGCGAGAAGGTTATGGCGGCTTTCATCAGGCCGAGGTATGTGGTGTCGCCGTAGAGGCGCAGGTCCTTGGCCGTAGCATTGTCGGCCTTCATCTTGCGCTCCAGGTCGCCACCCACATGGCCGTTGAAGCTGTCGTCCATCAGCGTGATGACCAGCTTGGTGCCGCTGAAGAAAGAATTCTCCTTGTTGATACGGCGCAGGTAGAACGGTATCATCGCCGAGCTCCAGCCCATGAAGTTGATCAGGTGAGGTTGCCAGGCCAGCTTGCGCACAGCCTCGAGCACGCCGCGCCCGAAGAAGAGCAGGCGCTCGTCGCTCAGCTCGTCGAGCATGCCCTTTTCATCGGCAGGGTGGGGCAGATGGCTGAAATAGTCCTCGTTGTCGATGAAATAGACCTGCATGCGTGCCGTGGGGATGGAGCCCACCTTTATCAGCAGCTGGTGGTCGCTGTTGTTCACTATCATGTTCATGCCGCTCAGGCGTATCACCTCGTGCAGCTGGTGCTTGCGCTCGCTGATGCTGCTGAATTTGGGCATGAAAACCCTGATGTCGCGACCCATCTCCTGTATTTTCGCCGGCAAGTAACGCCCCAGAGTGGCGGTGGCGCTCTCCTCTGAGAAAGGCGTAATGTCCTGACTTACATACAGTATTCTCCCTTTTGCCATAAGTTTTGGTATATATTGATTCCAAATGCAAAATTACGAAATTATTTCGATATGGCGAAATTTATTTTCATGCCGCCACTCCACGCCCCCACACCGGGGCCGTTTTCTGCTCTCGCCGTTGCCGTTTTCCCCCCTCTCTGTACCGGAGTCGGTACGGCATTTCAACGATACTTCTTCAGTAGTTATTCAGTGAAACACTGAAATACTACTGAAGAACTGCCGTACCGGGTCTGTAGGGGAGCTGTGCCGGAGGAGGGGAATGTGGAAAGAAAATTTTGCCAGAATGCAAAAAGTTTGTATCTTTGCACACTCAAAGCGTACTGACGCATCAGTGTATCAACGTATCAACGTGTAATATGGATAAGTACAACCAGCGCGGAGTTTCCGCTACGAAAGAGGATGTGCACAATGCCATCAAGAATATCGACAAGGGCCTCTTCCCCAAGGCTTTCTGCAAGATTATACCCGACCTGCTGGGGGGTGACGCCGACTATTGCAACATAATGCATGCCGACGGCGCCGGCACCAAGTCGAGCCTCGCTTACATGTACTGGCGCGAGACGGGCGACCTGAGTGTGTGGAAAGGCATCGCTGTGGACGCCATCGTGATGAACACCGACGACCTGCTGTGTGTCGGCGCTCTCGACCACATCCTGCTCAGCTCCACCATCGGCCGCAACAAACAGCTGGTGCCCGGCGAGGTTATCTCGGCCGTCATCAACGGCACCGAGGAGTTCTGTCAGACGATGCGCGACATGGGTATCGACATAGTGCTCACCGGTGGCGAGACTGCCGACGTGGGCGACCTGGTGCGCACTATCATCGTGGACAGCACGGTGACGGCCCGCATGCGCCGCGCCGACGTGGTGGACAATGCCCGCATCAAGGCCGGCAACGTCATCGTGGGCCTCGCCTGCTTCGGCCAGGCCAAGTACGAGACCGCCTACAACGGCGGCATGGGCTCCAACGGTCTCACCTCGGCACGCCACGACGTGTTCTCGCATGTCTACGCCGAGAAGTACCCGATGTGCTACGACCGCAACCTGCCCGACAGTGTGGTCTTCTGCGGCACCAAGCTGCTCACCGACCCCACCGAGGTGCCCGGTGTCGACGCCGGACATATGGTGCTCTCGCCCACAAGGACTTATGCTCCCATCATCCGCAAGGTACTCGACGAATACCGCCCCAAGATTGACGGTATGGTGCACTGCTCGGGCGGTGCGCAGACCAAGGTGCTGCACTTCATCGACAAAAACCACGTTGTCAAGGACAACCTCTTCCCAGTGCCGCCACTGTTCAAGATGATACACGACGAGAGCCAGACCGACTGGCAGGAGATGTACAAGGTGTTCAATATGGGCCACCGCATGGAGCTCTACACCGACGAGGCCACGGCCCGCGGCATCATCGACATCAGCTGCAGCTTCGGCGTTGACGCCCAGGTGATAGGCCGCGTCGAGGAGGCTCCCAAGGCCCAGGTGACGGTGAAGAGCGAGAACGGTGTGTTCGAGTATTTTGCATAAAAACGAAGAAAAAAATCAGTCGGTGGCACAATAAACACGGCAGGGCGCCGTTTTTGTGGTGTCATTTGATTAGGTAATTACGTTACAGTCGCCCTGTTTTTATGGGAATTTGTGAAGGACGGCAATGCGATAGTAGCTCAGTTGGCAGAGCGGCGGCTTCCCAAGCCGCAGGTCGCGGGTTCGACCCCCGTCTATCGCTCAGGGCTCAAGAGGACGTTTCGGCGCCCTCTTTTTTTTGCTTTTATTATTGCTATATTGTTAAATCTTCGTATCTTTGCATTCCTGTCCTATGGCCGACAGGACGCTTTATGTATTAATAAATAATTGTTTATGACAAATACTGCTCAAAAGAAAGACTGGAAAAAAGAAGTGTGGGCCTACATGCTGCTCATAGGCGGCAGCGCCCTGTTCGCCGTTGGCGACGTGATGTTCGTCAACCCCTATCTCATGGCCCCTGGCGGCACATACGGTTTGAGTAACGTGTTCAACACCCTGTGGCCATGGAAAATCTCCCTCTACGCCATCTGTATGGATGTGCCGCTGCTGCTCATCGGCACATGGATTCTGGGTCCGAAGTTCGGCTTGAAGACCATCATATCCACAGCGCTTATCTTCCTCTTCACCTTCATCCTTGAGAGCTCATGGGGCTACAATCCCGTCATCTTCGACGGCAAGATCATGGACGCCCCCCTAGAAGGTATCTCCATGGTGCAGATACCGCATGGCGGCGGCTGGTTCGTGCCCGACTATTTCCTCAACACCGTCGTGGCCGGCCTCATCTACGGCGTGGCCATAGGCATGATTTTCCGCAGCGGCGCCACCAGTGGCGGCAGCGACATTATCAGCATGATACTGCACAAGTACACCAAGATAAGCCTCGGCACTCTGGTGATGATTGTCGACGGTATCATCACGCTGAGCACCCTCGTGGCTTTCGGCGACATACGTCTGCCTATCTACTCCATCATCATCATCTTCATCGAGGGCAAGGTCATCGACCTGGTGGTGGACGGCATGAAGAGTTACAAGACCATGTTCATCGTCACAGATGAGCTGGAGGCTGTGCGCGACTACATTCTCAACGACCTCAAGCGCGGTGGCACCTGCATCACCGGCAGCGGCCTCTACCAGGGCAACGAGCGCAAGATGATATATGTCACCCTTGAGCGTGCCGACATGGTGAAGCTGAAGAGCAACCTGCACCGCATTGACCCCAAGGCCTTCGTCAATATCATGGACAGCTCCGAGATATTGGGCACCGGTTTCCGCAACCTGCCGAAGGAATGACGCTGGCGACAGAAAGGGAGAGTAACGCTTAACCGAAGGAAATGAAAGTACTGCAGCTCTGCATCAAACCGCCGTTCCCCACCGTTGACGGTGGCACCATGGCCATGAACAGCATCACGCAAGGTCTGTTGCGCGAAGGCTGCGAGGTCAAGGTGCTGGCGATGGAGAGTGACAAACACCCTGCCGACCGCGCCAAGATGGGCGAGGAATACCTGCGACAGACAGGCTTCGAGTCGCAGTATGTGGACCTTTCCGTCAAGCCTCTGGCAGCGGCGGTGTCCATGCTCTGCGGCGAGTCGTACCATGTCAAGCGCTTCCGCAGCGAGGCTTTCGCCGCCAGGCTGCGCGCCATACTGGAGCAGGAGACGTTTGACGTGGTGCATCTTGAGAGCCTCTTCATGACGCCCTATGTGCCGCTCATCCGCAGTCTTTCCGATGCCAAGGTGGTGCTGCGGTCGCACAATGTGGAGCATGTCATCTGGCAGCGCGTGGCGGCAAGTACGCCCCGTGGCTTTAAGCGGTGGTATCTTAAGCATCTGGCTTTGGCACTGAGGGCCTATGAGCTGGAGCATGTAAACGACTACGACGGCGTGGTGTGCATCACCAAGGGCGATGCCGACTACTTCCGTCAGCACGGTTGCCGCCGCCCGTTGACGTCGATACCCTTTGGCGTGGAGCCCGACGATGCGGCCAACGTGGATGTGGAACCCGCTTCGCTGTTCCACATAGGGGCTATGGACTGGATGCCCAACCGCGAGAGCATTGAGTGGTTGCTCGACGAGGTGTGGCCGGTGGTGCACCGCGAGGTGCCGCAGGCGCACCTGTATCTGGCAGGACGCAAGATGCCGCAGAAGTGGATGGACACACCCATGGACGGCGTGACGGTGGTCGGCGAGGTGCCGGATGCAGGCTATTTCATAGCTGGCAAACAGATCAATGTGGTGCCCCTGCTCAGCGGCAGCGGTATCAGGGTCAAGATAATAGAGGCAATGGCGGCAGGCAAGGCCGTGGTTACCACCACTGTGGGTGCTCAGGGCATAGATTACACCGAGGGTGAGAACCTGCTGGTGGCCGATACACCCGCGCAGTTCGCCGCTCAAATCAAGCGGCTGGTGGACGACCAGGAATACTGCCACAGCGTGGGCGAGGCCGCCGCAAGGCTCGTGGCGGAGCACTATGATGTGAAACGGCTCACTGCACAATTGCTACAGTTTTACGACAAAATAGAAACACGATGAATAGAATCGCCAAAACACTGATGTTGGCAATGCTGTTGGCCTTGGCGGGCACGGCGGCGGCGCAGGTTAACATACCTGGGACGCGTGTATCCTTCCGCCTCAACAGCGACGACTGGCGCTACCTGCGCACCTTTAAGCTCGACGACGGGGCCGACGTGTACCTCTATTACTACGTGGGGCGCACGTTGGTGGATATGGAAGGCGATACCGTGTTGCCTTGCCTCCGCATTTATGTCAACGAGGGTTATGACGGCGACGTGTACGAGCTGGCCTACGACCGTTACCTGCTCCAGCCCTTTCAGTCGGTGGATGAATACACCCATGGCCCCGGGCTGCCGAAGAGTGGCGGCATAGGCTATATGGGAGCCTACACCAATCCGGTAAGCCAGAAGGACTATCAGTTCCTGATGACTTATTTCAAGGACCGCGGTACCGCCGTAGAGTTCCGTCTGGAGACGACCAAGGACACCTTCGAGGAAATGGAATTTGAGTTCAGAGATATTCTGGGAACGCTAAAATAGCATAACGATGAAGAAACTGCTGACGACATTGATGGCCTGCATGCTGACAGCTTCCGTGCTGGCCCAGGCTTTGCCCGACGAACTGAAGGGCGACTATCAGGACCGCTTCACACGGCTCAACAAAGCGTATGCCAAAGAGCCCGACAACGTGGAGAACCTGTTTAATATGTCGATGTTCTACTTCGACAACTCGCATCCTATGCGCAACCTGCCGATGGCCATGAAGTACATGCAGCGTGCCGAGAAGGAACACATCAAGCTGTTGGAGAACGACAAGCTGGGTGAGTTGACGCGTCTGGCCCGCAAGAATATCACGTTGACGACTATTCGCCAAGCCAAACAGTCTATTGTCGACGCGGCTTACAACACCCTTGAGGTGCGTACAGATATGTCTCGTGTCGAGCTCGATACCTACCTCGACGCGTTTGGCATCGACATAGAATTGGTGCGCCTGCTGCGTCAGCGCCGCATCAACCAGGTGTATGACGAGGATCTGCGCAAGGGCACGGCGGAGTCGTTCTACCATTTCATAGACATCTACCCCGGCACTCGCGAGGCTGAGCAGATGGAGGAGAGACTTTCGCGCTTCGCTCCCAGCCTCTTCGAGGGTGTGACGACCGAGGCTCAGGCCGACACTATCGCTTCGGCCTACGAGCTGAGCCCCTCCGTGCAGCGTGCGGCTGAGAAGCAGAAGAGTCGCATAGCCTATGCCAATGCAAGCCGTCGCAACACAATCAAGGCATATAACGAATTCCTGCGCAAGTACCCGTCGAGTGATGAGCATTTGCAGGCGCGTGAGAAGCTTGCTACATTGCTGGAGGTTAAGTACTCTGCCCTGCATACAGCTCGCGAATATGCCGACTTCGTCGATTCCAACGCCGACAACGCTCTAGCCGACAGCGCATTGCTGCGGCTGCGCTGTCTCGTCTACGACAAGCATGACATTGAGGCCGCACGCCTATACCTCTCGCGCTTCAAGCTCGACCCTTACTACAACGACGTGTATAACAGGTACTATGCATGGCATGCCGAGGAGGGTAACATGTCGCCTATTGAGAAATTCCGCAAGGAGAACCCCGATTACCCGCACCAGCGCGCCTTGGAAGAGGATGTGGAGCGTGCCAGGCGTATAGACAGAGTGAACCTTATGGAAGACTTCATCGAGGTGGACTATGGCAAGTATGCCGGCTATGTAAGACACATGACGGGCAAGCGCATAGCCATCGTGCCTCTGCAGCGTATGATACAGTCTCAGCTCGTCATGCACAACTACGGCGCTGCCCTTGAGAGAGTGCGTCAGTTCGAACTCTGTTTCGACAATGTCGGCACCGAAGAATACAAGGAACTGAAGACTGTCCTGACGACACCGTCGTCGGGCCGCAAGTTGTCGCCGGTTCTTACCGCCACCTATAATATACAGAGCCCCTGCTACAACCAGGCTGAAGACAAGTTGTACTACACGCGTGTGGGCTCCACACGCCGTATCTGCTACGCCGTGAAGAAAAACGGAGTATGGCAGCCAGCAGGCGATGTCAAGTTCGTCAACAGCGACAACGACGGTCTGACCATTTACGGCTTCTATGCCAACGGTACGCGAATGCTTCTGGGCAGTGCCGGCGACATCTGGATTGCCGAGAAGGAGGGTGACCAGTGGCGTGTGGCCGATATCCCGCCATATCCTGTCAACACCGATTATATTGAGACTGATGCCTATATGATGCCTGACGGTAGTGGACTGCTACTGGCTTCGGACCGTCCCGGCGGACAGAACCTCCAGCCTTCCGGCAGCCTGTTCCATGGTGACACGGCCCTCGCTTCCGACATCTATTTCATACCTTACACCCAGAACGGTTGGGGCGCTGCTATCAACCTCGGCTCTGTAGTCAATACACCGTATAGCGAGCGTTCGCCCATACTCAGCCGCAACCTCAAGACTCTATACTTCGTCACCGACGGTCGCGGCGGTCTTGGCTATGGCGATGTCTATATATGCACTCGTTCCAACGTCGAGGACTGGACATCGTGGAGCAAGCCACGCAACCTGGGCAAGGAGATAAACACCGGCTTCAAGGAGGCTAGCATATCGTTCGGCGCCGATGAGAAGACCCTGATAGTTACCTCCAACTACAATCTGGGGCGCTATGCTGCCTACTCGTTTCCAACATCCCATGACGCCTCCAATTCATACAGGAACTATTCCCTCGACATTCTCGGCATGGAGGACTTCCTTTTCCGTGTGCGTGTGGCCGACCTGACGCAGCAGGCTATCACCCAGGTGGTCGAGTACTCCGGCGGCGCCAACAGCGTTGACCTGGCCATCCACAAGGACAAGCGTTATGCCGTGCTCGGCGATGCGGGCATGTATTTCGTGCCGGCGGTCATTATAGAACCCAACGCCAAGACGCGTCAGAGGCTTAAGGGCTACACTTTCCCGGTACTCGTCTCCATGGACAAGCCGCTTCCGCTGCCGGCCGTTGACTTCGAGAAGTCGTCGTCCAAACTGCTACCTGTGGCTGAGTTCCAGCTTGAGCAACTCGCCAACTTCATGCAGCAGAACGCCTCGTGCACCGTGGAGCTGGTTATCAACGTTGAAGGCAACGACGATGCGCTGAGCTACAACCTCTCTCTCGAGCGAGGCCGCGCCATACGCGAGTTTCTTGTCCTTTCCGGCGCCGATGAGTCGGCGGTGACCATATCCGCCTACGGCAATGTCAACACTAAGAAACATTCGGCCCCGGGCGTCGCTGTGCGTTTCCGCGAGAAGTAAAAATGAGATATTAACAATGGGCTGCGGATTTCTTTTTGAAGTCCGCAGCTTTTGTTTTTAAAAAAGGTGGTAATTTTGCCGTCGAAATAATAACACCTGCAGGACATGGAACAACACCGCACAATCACCATCGACGGACGCACCGTACACTATCGTGACGAAGGTCGCGAGAACACGCACACACTCGTGCTGCTGCACGGTTTTCTGCAAAACCTCGATGTGTGGAGTTCCTATGTGCTCAGCTACATGAATGATTTCCGTGTCATAACCATCGACCTTCCCGGGCATGGCCTCACGGAGAACTTCTGTGATGTGCACACCATGGACTTCATGGCCAAGATTGTGAAATCGGTACTCAACGAGGCAGGTGTCGACCAGTGCGTCATGGTGGGCCACTCCATGGGCGGCTACGTGGCCCTCTCCTTCGCCGATAAGTACCCTTTTGCCCTGCGAGGTCTGGGACTCATCAATTCGCACCCCCTGGCAGATTCGGAGGAGCACAGACAGCAGCGCGAGGCTATCTGCCGGCAGGTGGCAGAGAACCGCGCCGCCTTCATCCTTGGCTTCATGGCGACCCTATTCGACAGCTCCAAGCGTGCCGCCCTCTCGAAAGACATCAAGGATCAGCAGGACCAGTGTCTGCTCACTTCGGCGGCCGCCATCACGGCTGCACAGCATGGCATGGCTGAGCGCCCGTCGCGTGTGCAGACGCTTGCCAAGCTCGACGTGCCCACGTTCTTCGTTTATGGCAAGAATGACCCTCGCATCCCCGTCGAGGTGGCCCTTGGCTCGGCCATTGTTGCCAAACGCCCTGAGATACTTCTCCTTGAGGATGTGGCGCATATGGCCTTTGTCGAGGAACGCGAATACCTGAAGCCGCGACTCTACAACTTCGTGGAGACTTGCTACCTTTAATCCTCATACCTTTTTCTTGTATCCGACCCCCTTCGGCGTTTCTATTGCCTTTCGATGGCTTTCCACTGAAGAAATGCCGAAGGGGGGGCGAAGGGGCTCCGTATCGGCTCCATGTCAAACGGCTTCCTTTTCCACAACCAGAACAAGCCAGAAAAACAGACCTTCGGGAGTCCTTACTGTTTGCAAAGCAGATGGTTGTGGATTGGTGGGCGTGATGTGGCGGTTAAAAAAGAGAAAAAAATTTTGTGCAATCAGAAAAAAGGTGTACATTTGCTGAACTGAAAAAAAGTTAAAGTTTAACCTAATTAATTAAATACCATGAAAGTAAACGAAATTATGGCCAACCTGGAGGCCAAACATCCCGGCGAAAACGAGTACTTGCAGGCTGTTCGCGAGGTTCTTGAGACTATCGAGGAAGAATACAACAAACACCCCGAGTTCGAAGCCAACAAGATTGTTGAGCGCATCGTCGAGCCCGACCGTATCTTCACCTTCCGCGTGACCTGGGTCAACGATAAGGGTGAGGTTTGCACCAACCTCGGCTACCGCGTGCAGTTCAACGCCGCTCTCGGCGCCTACAAGGGTGGTCTCCGCTTCCACAAGGCCGTCAACGTCTCCATGCTGAAATTCCTCGGCTTTGAGCAGATCTTCAAGAACAGCCTCACCATGCTGCCTCTCGGCGGTGGTAAGGGTGGCTCCGACTTCGACCCCGTTGGAAAGAGCGACGCTGAGATCATGCGCTTCTGCCAGGCCTTCATGTATGAGCTCTGGCGCAACATCGGTCCCGATCAGGACAGCCCTGCCGGTGACGTGGGTGTCGGCGGCCGTGAGATTGGCTACCTCTATGGTGCCTACAAGAAACTGGCCCGCGAGCACAGCACTGGTGCTCTGACCGGCAAGAGCTACGGCTGGGGTGGTTCCCTCATCCGTCCCGAGGCTACCGGCTTCGGCGCCATCTACTATGTCGAGCGCATGGTGAAGCAGAACGGTGACAAGATGGAAGGCAAGCGTATCGCCCTCTCCGGCTTCGGTAACGTTGCTTGGGGTGCTGCCATCAAGGCCACCGAGCTTGGTGCTAAGGTTGTCGCCATCAGCGGCCCCGACGGTGTCTGCGAGATCGAGAACGGTATCACCAAGGAGATGATCGACTACATGCTCGTCATGCGTGCCTCGAACCGCAACAAGGTTCAGGATATGGCCGACAAGTTCCCCGGCCAGGCCAAGTTCACCGCCGGCAAGAAAGCTTGGATCGTGAAGTGCGACATCGCTATGCCCTGCGCCTTCCAGAACGAGCTCGCCGAGGAAGATGCCAAGATGCTCCTCGCCAATGGCGTGAAGTATGTTGCCGAGGTCTCCAACATGGGTTGCCAGCCCGCCGCTATCGCCGCCATCCAGGCCGCCAAGGTTCCCTTCGGCCCCGGTAAGGCTGTCAACGCCGGTGGTGTTGCCACCTCTGGCCTCGAGATCTGCCAGAACGCTGAGCACCGCAACTGGACTGCCGAAGAGGTCGACAAGAACCTCCACACCATCATGAACAACATCTACGACATGTGCGTCGAGCACGGTCGCGAGGCTGATGGCCACATCAACTACGTGAAGGGCGCCAACATCGCCGGCTTCATGCGTGTTGCTAACGCCATGGTCGCCCAGGGTATCATCTAATCTTTAGATAATATCTGCATAAAAGAAGGCTGTCCGCATGGGCGGCCTTCTTTTTTATACAATAAAAGCGTCGCAAGTGCGTTATATGACAAAACTGACAATATGCTCAACATCGTTCTTTTGGAAACTATGGCCACCCCGCTTGTGGGGTCGTCTTCAATGTGGATTGTCTTCATAGCCCTCACGGTCATATCCATGATTGTGAGCAAGAATGTGGAGCGCAAATTCAAGAAGTATTCGCACATCCGCACCGAAGGCGGCATCACGGGCCGCGATGTGGCCGAGCGTATGCTGCGTGACCACGACATACACAACGTGCAGGTGCAGATGGTCAAAGGTACGCTCACCGACCACTACAACCCTGCCAACCGCACGCTTAACCTGAGCCCCGACGTCTACAACGGCACCTCGGTGGCCGCTGCCGCCGTTGCCGCCCACGAGTGTGGCCATGCTGTGCAGCACGCTGTGGGCTATGCGCCGTTGGGCCTCCGTTCAGCCCTGGTGCCCATTGTGAGCTTCGCAGGCCGTTGGGTGTCGTGGGTCATCTTAGCCGGACTGCTGCTCATAAAAGTATTCCCCGCGCTGTTGCTCGTGGGCATCCTGCTCTTCGCCATGAGCACGCTGTTCTCCCTCGTCACCTTGCCGGTGGAGATCAACGCCTCGGCGCGTGCGCTGCTGTGGATACGCCAGCACGACATCACATCTGTTGACACCCATCGGTACGCCGAGAGCGCCCTTCGTTCGGCGGCATACACATACGTCATGGCTGCCGTCACCTCGCTGGCGACGCTGGCCTATTACCTTATGATTTACCTTGACAGAAGATGAAACGCATAGAGATTATCAACGGTCCCAACCTTAACCTCACAGGGCGTCGCGAGCCTGAGGTTTACGGCTCCACGACCATGGAAGAGTATCTTGACACTCTGCGCAGGCATTTCCCCGAGGTGGAGATAAGCTTTTATCAGAGCAATGTGGAGGGTAAACTCATTGACGAGATACAGCGTGCGGGCTTCGCAGCCGACGGTCTGATAGTGAACCTCGGCGGCTACAGCCACACCTCTGTTTCCCTGCGCGATGCGCTGCTGGCTGTGCCTGCTGCCAAGATAGAGGTGCACATGAGTAACATCTTCGCCCGCGAGGAGTACCGCCACCACTCACTCATAACAAGCGCCTGCCGCGGTATGGTCTGCGGCCTCGGCCTGAAGGGCTACGAAATGGCTTTACGCTCATTAATGTAAATGAGACAATGTTGAATAACGAAGCAATAACGTTCCACGAAGTATTGAGAGCTCCCTGATGCAAGGTTCTTCTTTGTCGTTGGTTGGAGACCCTTGAATGGGATACTCCTTATTGTTTCATATTCAACATTTGTTTTATATGCTGAAAAGATTTATTTGGGCAATGCTGTTGATAGGTGTTGCCGGTGTCGCAATGGCACAAACATCATATTCGCTTCATGGAAGCCTTGTCGACAGCAGGTTTCAGGCGCTTCCTTTCACAAATTGCGTGTTGTTGAAAATGGCAGATAGCTCCTTCGCCTATGGGACGACAAGCGACCTCGACGGGGTGTTCTCTTTGACGGGTGTTTCCAGCGGTAATTATCTTTTGCGTATCAGTGCCGTGGGGTATGAGACCTACTGGCAGGATATCGCAATCATTCAGGACACTAACCTTGGTACTATTGAGATTGTAGATAACGCCACAATACTTGAGGAGGTTCAGGTAACCTCCAGCCGGCCGCTCTATTCCGCCGACGGCGAGAAGGTGTTCTACAATGTCGGAGAAGACCCCAGTGTGCAGAGCGGCAGCGCCACCGACGCGTTGCAGAATGCGCCTGGCGTAGAGGTTGACGCCGAGGGCAACATCAAGTATCGTGGTGGCGCCGAAGTCTCCATCTGGATAAACAACAAGCCGTCGCATCTCAAGGCCGAAAGCCTGAAGCAGTACCTCAAGTCGCTGCCTGCGGGTACGTTGCAACGCATCGAGGTTATAGCCCATCCCTCGGCTAAATACCACACGCAGAATTGCGTGGTTAACATCGTTACCACCGCCAAGGTGAAGCGTAACGAACTGCTATGCCTCGGTCTCAACGCCAATAGTAAGCCGCAGGTGGGGCCGTGGGTGGATTATGTGTGGAGCAACGAGAAGGTGCGCTTCAATGTTTTCGTCAGCGGCGACCACGACTGCTATAGTGGCGAACAACAGAACGACAGCCGTCTGATGGCGCCCGACAGTACCCTTTCGTCGGCCATCAGAAACCGGGGACACAGTCGTAACCGCACCATTGGCGGTAACTTTGGCCTGGACTTCGACTACAATGTCGATAGCAACACGCTGGTAAACCTTTGGCTGTGGGCGACCGCCACGCACGACAGCAGCAGCCTCGACGGTCGTACCGAACGTACTGAGTTTATCACCGGCGCAGGTCGCTATCTATACAATGAAGCGCAGCGCAACGGCAACATGTTGGCAGACGCTGCATTTGGCGTGATGCTGGAGAAGAAGCTTGACACGCTGGGTGGGATGCTCTTTGTCGACTACACAGGCACGCTGACGCGCAACCGATTCTTCGCCTGTGACCTGCGCACCCACGACAGCCTCACAGCCCTTGACTTCGACCGCCGTCGCACGACCATCAATCCCTCTCAGTGGCACGGTATAACCGCCGACATCGCGTTGCCCTACAACAGTCATGGCGAGGTGGACTTTGGCGTCATGGCCAGTCTTGCACCGGAGTGGAAAAACGTAGATGAGACTCTTGACGGTATCGCCGACTCACTCCGCAGCTATTCTTACACTAACGGCACCTACGAGCTTTCACTTTATGCCGGCGCCGAGCATCACTTTGGTCGCTTCACCATTGGAGCCTCACTCTTGATGGACAATGCATGGTACCGGCTCCGATACCCTACGGCCGACAGCGGCGACGTGAGCAAGCACTACCTCACCTTCAGCCCCACATTCCATGCCTCGTATAGCACCGAGTCTATGCACAACTTCACCTTCAGCTACACTCACTATGTCATGCCGCCCACAGCCGCGCAGCTCACGCGCTTCACCGTCTACGGCTATGATAGCTACTCCACCGGAACTCCCATGCTCAAGAAAGGCTATACCGACAACATCGAGCTCGGCTGGGAACGCTATTTCGACCATCTAGGCAGCATCGGCGTAAGTATGTGGTACAACTCCATGCGCGACCAGACAGGCACCCTCACCGATGTGGCGTATAGCGATGTCTTTGGCCGCATCGTGGCTTTCACCAAACCGTTCAACATCGGCACCGCTCGCAACGGTGGCCTCGGACTCAACGCCACCCTGCGACCTTCCGACTTTATGAACATCCGCTTCTACGCCAATCTATACGACGACTACTATCGTGTTCATTTTCGTCCCGGGCGATGGGCTGAAAGCGGGAAACTCTGCTACTCCCTGCGACTCAACTTCTGGGCCAAGTTATGGGATAAACTTCATGTATTTGCCAACGCCAACTACCGCAGTCGCACACAGACCTTGATGGCCGAGGTAGACCCCTACTTTAGCTTCGACTGCGGTGTGAGCACCGACCTCTTCGACCGTCGCCTGTCACTCTTTCTTAACATCAACGACCTCTTCGGCACCGTCCGCACCGGTGGCGAGAGTGTAAACCCCTACAATCCCTCTACCAGCGAGAGTACCATCACCAGCCAGTATGTCAGCTTTGGCCTCACTTGGCGCATTGGCCGCACCGAGATGGAGGGCATGCAACAAAAAGAGAAGAAGAACAGGTCTTATTCTCATAGGAAGGCAATGTGATGTTGCGCTGTTATACTAAAACTAGACTATATCTATCAGGCGCACGCCGTCGAGCCACACTGCTATGCAGCCCACGGCGCGGGCCTCGTCCCAGTCGTCAATGGGCTGCAAGGCTACGAGAAGGCCTTGCAACCCTTGACGGCATAACGTTATCTTATTATCAGTTTCTTTACCTCGCTGCCACTCTCTGTCGTCACGCGAAGAAAGTAGGTGCCTGTGGCGAGGCGGCTGACGTCAATGGTTGCTCCATGTTGAGACGTTCTGTTAAGAGTCTCTACTGTGCGGCCATGAATATCTGTCATGGAGATTAGCAAGGGCTTGCTGTTTTTTGTTTTCACTATAACGGTGTTGCTCGCCGGGTTTGGGTATATGGTCACATACGTAATTCGGGTGTCGACGGGATCGATGCCTTCTGTACTGTCGGCAACCCAGTGGAATTGAGCAACGATGGTAGTGTCGGAGGTGACGGTGATTATGCGTGGATTATCTAATGGACCGTCGTTCCAGCCGAGGAATTGCCAATGTCCGCCAAGGGGTGTGGTGCCTGCTGGCCGGTAACCTATTTCCACGCTGTCGCCACACATGTAACGGCCACTGCCGTATAGCTCACAAGCATCCACGGCATCGGTTGTCACTTCTACTGTATACCATGTTGTGTCTGCATGACTGCTGGTGTCGTGGAATACCTCTATGTTGTCGACGTATATCCTATCCCAGTCCTCTTCAGTGGAGGTGTTGTGGTAGCATATGGCTATCTGCGCATCGGGGGCTGTTATGCCGCTGAAGCTTACTGTGTCGCGTACCATAGCTGTCCGGCCGTTTATGCCCCCCACGTCGGGCAGGTTATATACAGGTGTGTATTGCGCTCCAACCACATATCCCACAGAAAGTGTGCCATATCTGGAATCAACATAGTCTAACGCTATGGACAACTGGTCAATGCTGTATTCAAGTTCTGGCAGCACGACATAGTTTATTGTGTCGGCAAGTCTGCTTCCGGCAATCAGTCTCAGTTTTTTGCTGTTGTTGTCGCCATGGAATTCATAGTAAACACCGGTGACGGTAAACCACCAGTTATTAAACCACGGGCATTGCCAGCAGGCTGGAAGGTTGTAGCCAGCGATGCTGCCATCGGATAAGTAGCCATATGGTGTAGTTTCCTCGAAGTCTTCATAGTAAGGCACGTGGTGGCATTTGCTGACATTGACGAATGCTCTGTCAATACTGCTTCCATAGATATTGACTACGGTTACCGAAATAGTGTCCACTCCATTGGCTGTATAGACCAGGTTTATGGAAGGAATTTGAGACGTGATGGTGGTGTCGAGCAGTGAGCTGTGCCATGTGTATGTAAGGCCTGTTGTGTCGCCCTGCAGTGTGGCTGTATAGGTGACAGTGTCATAGGTGTATACCGTCTCTGGTGCGACGAGGGTGACAAGCGGCGACAATCCCTCCGTAGTGCTATTGTAGACTGAGATGTTGTCTACTGTGGCACAGAAAAACGAACCGCCATTACTCCAACGAATCGCTATCTGTGCGTTGTTGGCTCTAATCGTGTCGAAGCTTATGGTGTCTCTTTGGTATGTGCCGTCGATGGGTATGACCAGCTCTTTCACCGTGTTGTAGTTGCCGAAGCCGTCCATATAACCTATTTCCAGGGTTCCTCTTGAGGGATTCTCTTTGCAGTAGTCAAGTGCTATTGACAAATTATGTATGTCTTCGGCAAAATATGGCAGTGTGACATATGCATTATTGGCATATCCTGTCGAGCCGTCGCCTGCCAATAGGAGGAGAGCATTGCTGGGTATGTTTATAATATGTCCGAAGGGACAGCCGCCGGTGGTGATGACATGTGGTGCCGCAAAACCATTGCTGCCTTCCCATATATTGCTCCAGCAGTCGGGCATCTGGCCTACAGTATTCCAGGCTGTGGCTGACACTTCCTCGAAGTTCTCGGTGTAGGGCAGGGCCGTAATCAGACAATCGATCACCTCAACCACCGTTGTCACAGTGTCGGCACCGTATGCGTTGCTTGCTATTAAGGTCATAGTGTCGGTGCCGACCGCGTTGTAGACGACAGACAGGGTGTCATAAAGGCTTGCCGATGGAGTGCTGATTGTTGTGTCGAGCATTGTGCTATGCCATGTGTATGTGAGACCTGTGTTTACGCAGTTGTTAAGCTTGGCGGTGTACAGCGAGGGGACACCCACCAATTCCCTATAGTGTCTCACCGTGGCGCGCGGCTGGTACTCATAGTCTATGCTGAGGCTGTCTATATAGATGGCGCGGCTGGAGTAGGTAACGCCTGTAAGCACAAAGGCAAGCCGTATACTCTGTCCGGCATAGGCGTTTAGCGACTCGCTGATGGTTGCCCACTCTGGCCAGACTACATCGTGTACGAGTGTGTCGGTGAAGTGTGTTGTGTCGCCGGGGCCGGTAGTGGATACCAGTATGGTGAGGTAGGAGAGGTGGGGCTCTACAGAGTTGCCATACGCCTTGAGTCTAAGGTTCAGTCCGTTGGCGCCGGCAGGGATGTCTATCTCAGGCGAGATGAGCCAGGCATTGGCGTTGTTGTAGTAGGAGCCAGCCGTCATCACATAGTTTGACGTCCCAGAGAGGCTCTCAAAATGCCATCTGCCCCAGTCGTTGTCAGGGTCAAAGTTCCACATACGCCAGCAGGTCAGCGTACTGTCGCTATTGAAGGGCTCGATGAATGGCAGCCCGAAGCTGCTGCAATGGTGCACATGCACTATTGTGTAAGCGGTGTCGGCACCGTAGATGTTGGAGACAATGAGTGTCAAGGTGTCGATGCCGCTTTGGTTGTAGCTCAGCGGTAGCGAGTCGAATGTCAGCGTGACGGTGCTGTTCATCAGCGACGAGTGCCACGTGTACGTCATCCCGTTGCGATTGCCCTCGTTTATTACTGCCACAGCATGGAAGCTCCCGTCTTCTGTGTATATGTCGCCAGGCACCTCTATGCTGCCTATCACCGGCACTTTGGCGGACCGCACCTCTGTCTGTATTATGTACAGGGATTGGGAGGCACTGGCGCCAATCTGATCTCCAAGCGGTAGGTTGCGGAAGGCGATGTATATGTTCTGGCCGGCGTAATCCGACAGGTCCACGCTGCGGTAGTCGTAGCGGGTCATATCGTTTGTGCTTTGGTGCAAGACGCTGTCTTCGTATACCGTCTGGTACCACCACAAATCAGTATAGTCGGGGTGTGTGGAGACCATCACCTCGTAGTGGAATGGTGTGTTGGTGTTGACGGAATTGGTTACCTCCCAGAATAGCCTTACACATTCGTTGGTATCGGTGGGTACTGCTATTTCGGGCGACACAACCCAGCTCTCGTTGCTGCTGTTGCTGCTGTTTGCAAGTAAGGACAAATATGTGTTTCTGGGGTTTGTCGAGCCGCCGTGGTATCTCCAGTCGCTGCCCGTCGGGAAATACCAGCAATAGGCGCCGTCGACGAAGGTCTCTATCCATGGCAGTTCGGTGATGGTGTTGCATTCAATCACGTTGACAATCTTTGTCGCCGTGTCTGCACCGAAGTCATTGGTGGCTATCACCGTGATGGTGTCGATGCCACCGGTGTAGTAACTTACATTCGTCGTGTCGCCTGTTATGTTGCTGTTTATTTGGCCCAGCGTGGAGTTCCATGTATATGTCAGCCCGTTGGTCGCTCCTCGCCGCAGCGCTATCGAGTATATCCCTTCCGTTGTGCTCACCATAGCATATGGACCGGCGATTGTGTCGAGTACAGGCAGCAGGTCGTAGTCCACCTTCACCGTGTTGAGGTAAAACCCCGTGGTTGCCATGTTGAAGATGCCTATGCGCACGGTATCTCCTGCGTATGGCGCAAGGTCTGCCAGATACCATCTCATGGGATTTGTACCGGTGCTATTGTCATTTATGACATGTATCAATGTGTCGGTAAAGTCGTTGGGGTCTGCGCTGGCGTTTGGCGACAGCTTTACCGCCATGTTTCTTGCGTTGCACTCCACCCATACCTTCAGGTGCTCGACCCCTGTTGCGGGAATCACTATTTTGGGTGAGGTGATGTACCCGTTTGCTGAACAGGACATAAGGCTGCTATAACTTTGCTGCACACCGTCCTCGTCCATTAGTGTCGGGGTGCCGTTTATATGGGTTGATCTATATATGTTCCAGCAGTCGCTGTATGTTGTCGTGCCGGTTGTCTCGAAGTTCTCTTCCCAAGGTATCTGTGTATGGCAGTCGGCCACACGTATCACCGCCGTTGCCGTATCGGCGCCGTAACTGTTGCTGACAATGAGCGTCACGGTGTCGAAACCCTCTTCGGGGTAGACTATTGCCCATTGCCCGCTGTCGGCCGACCAACTGTCCAGCAGCGTCGAGTACCACTCCCACGTCGTCCCTTCGTCTATGCCGCTTATGTGGCCTTTGAGCACGGTGGTGTCGTTGATTATTGTCGTTTGCGGCACCTCCATCTCAATGACGGGTTCCAGCTCCTGTTGTATCGTGACGTCGTCCACGCTGCAGGCACCGCGTCCGCTGCCTGTGCGCACAAAGGCCAGCTTCACCTGTAAGCCGCGCCAGTCATACAGCCGCTCCGCGAACTCGATGAAGTTGGAACCATAGATGCTGTCGAGTGTCATCAGGGTTACCCAATCGGCATTGTCCACCGTACCGTTGCTGTCGCAGGGCGCTATGCGCACATCCACTGTGGGCGGCGTAGTGGTGTCCCCTGTGGATTTGTATTTCCACCGCAAGGTGAGTCCGTCATCGTCAGGCAGGTTTATGATTGGAGATATGAGCCATTCGTTGTAGTTTCCGGCCTGATTGGGGTTGCAACGCATGGCCGCCGAGTATGACTGCCACCTGTTTTCCGGAGCCGTTGCCTGGTTGGTGTTCCAGCATGAGTTGTTGAAAACTTCTGTCCACGGCAGGTAGGACACAGGCCCACAGCCCGTGATGAACTGGAAGCTGAATGTCCTGTAGCTTATGTGTCCGCCGTTGCATACGCTCTGTACTGTGCCGGTATATGTCGTTCTAGGGTTGAAGCCGCCTCCGAGCTCCATGTAGTTGGACGTCATTGGCCATATCGTGTCTATGTCCATCTCCGGTATGAGCAGGAGCAAGTCCGCCATTCTGTCGCCTCGCTGCAACCTGACGTTCGTTGGGTCTGTGCTGGCGGCGCTTACCGGTGAGGGTCTGGGGCAGGCGTTGCTGTCGGGTGTCAGCATGTACCAGCGCCCTTCTTCGGGCCACACGCTGTTGGTCAGCGTGCAGTAGCCGTCGTTGCCGGCAAAGCGTGAAGCCTCGTGGCTCGTGAAGTCTATGAAGATGATGTCGCGGTTTGCGCCCGTTGCTGCCACCACGCCGTTCTGCATGGTGGTGCGCAGGGCTCCTTCGTCGCTGGGGCCATAGACGATGCGCAGGCCCCCGGCCTCGAACAGCTGCACCTGGAAGCTCATGTATGCGCTGTCCGCTTGGCTGCTGTAGCATTTGAGCCTCGTTTCTATCACCGTCACTTGCTCGCCCTGCGTGCCGAAGGTGGCCATGCGGGTATAGCATGTGTTGTCGAAGCGTCCCTGACAGCCGAAGGGTTCTATCTTGGGCCCGTTGCTTTGCTGTGAGCCCAGCGGCTGGGTGTAGCTGCCGTTTGTCGCTATCGGTGTTGAACCCAGGCGCACGGTGCCGTTGATGTTGGTGGAGAAAGAGGTATGCACGGTGGCACCCAGCATGAAGGGAAAGCCTATCGGTGTGACTTCTGAACGTGCCGCTGTGGTGTTGCTGCCGGCGATGAGTGTCTGGTATGAGTCGCCAAGGTCTATCCACATATCCTCGTCGACGTCTGTGGTCAAGCCCCACGTGTCTATAAGCGACTGGGCCTGTAAGCCGCAGGCGGCGAGGCACAATAACCCCCATAGAAGGATTCTCTTCATGCTTATGTGTTTATATATTCTTTGGTGTCAGAACTTCACTATGTCTATCAGGCGCACGCCGTCGAGCCATACAGCTATGCATCCCACGGCGCCGAGCTCGCCGGCTTCGTCCCAGTCGGCGATTGGCTGGAGGGTGATGGCGTCGACAATCTCGAAGTATTCGGGCTCGAACCGCAGTCCGTCGGCGCAGTCGTTCACCTCGTGCCACGAGGCCAGCGTGTCGAGCACCCACTCCTTCACGTCGTCCACCTCCTCGTATTCGGCCATCTCGGCGGCCTGCTCAAGGGTGGCGTTGATGGCGGGAGCCATCTGGCGCGCAGCGGGCGAGAGACGCATGTTGCGGCTGCTGAGCGCCAGGCCGTCGTCGGCACGCACGATGGGGCAGGGCACAAGCTCTATGGGGTACTTGATCTGCGCCAGCAGCGAGCGGATGACGGCAATCTGCTGGTAATCCTTTTCGCCGAAGTAGGCGCGCTTGGGCTGGGCCAGGTCGAAGAGGCGGCGCACTACAACGGCGACACCGCTGAAGTGGCCCGGACGGCGCGGCCCTTCCATCACCTCCTCCACAGGTCCGAAGTGGTACACCTCCTTGGGCTCGCCGTCGGGATACATCTCGTCGACAGTCGGCGTGAAGGCCAGCAACTCCTTGGCGCGGCACTCGGTGCGGCCGATGAGGCTCTCGATGAGCTTCAGGTCGGCATCTATGGTGCGGGGATACTTCTCGAGGTCCTCCTTGTTGTTGAACTGTATAGGGTTGACGAACAGGCTGACGACCACGAGGTCGTTCTCCTTCAGCGCCCGCTCGATGAGCGACAGGTGCCCCTCGTGCAGGGCGCCCATGGTGGGCACGAGGCCAATCTCAAGTCCTTGTTTCTTTGCTTCTTCTACTGCCGCCGTAAGCTCGGCAGCCTTGTTTACTTGTTTCATATTGTATCAATCTTTTATTTCTTCGTATGGAGTGAACCCCTCGTCGTCGGTGTCGTCGTCCTCACGTTTGTGGAGTTCCTTGCGTTGCAGGTATTTGTTGGGCAGCTCCAGCAGGTAGTTCACCGCCGTGAGCACAAGGCTGAAGAGCAGCGCCCAGCCGAAACTCCTCACCTCGAAGCCGTTGACGATGCCCGAGGCCATGAGGATGATCACGGCGTTGATGACGAAGAGGAACAGGCCGAGGGTCACCACCGTCGCGGGCAGCGTCACCACTATCAGTATCGGCCTCACCAGATTGTCGAGCAGCGAGATGACCACCGCCGTGAGGAGCACGGCCCAGAACGAGCTCACCTCGACGCCCGGCAGCAGCCACGCACCCACCATCACGGCTATGGAGAGCACCAGCACCCTCGTCAGGCACCCCGAGTTGCCGCTGTAGAACGTGTCGCCGTTGTTGACAGTTATCTTCATAATTCCACAATGCCCTTTCCCTGCCTCACCAGCTCGATGCTGTCGCTGCAGTCAATCACCGTCGAGGGCTCGGCGTCGGCTATGCCGCCGTCGACCACTACGGCCACGCGGCCACCGAAGCGGTCGTGTATCAGCTCGGGGTCCGTGTAGTTCTCCACCTCGTCCTCCTCGCCGATGGGGCGTACCGACGTCGCTATCAGCGGTGCACCCACCTCCTCGATGATGGCCCGCAGTATCTCGTTGTCGGGCACGCGGATGCCGATGGTCTTGTTGCTGTTCTGATAGTTGCGGGGCACGTTGCCCGAGGCCTCCATGATGAACGTGAAGGGGCCTGGCAGGCAACGCTTGAGCAACGCGAAGGTGTCGCGATCCATTGCGCGCACATACTCCGACGCCTGGCTCAGGCTTGAGCAGAGCATCGAGTATTTGGCCTGTTTGATTTTAAAACCTTTCAGCTGCGCTATCTCCTCCACAGCGCGCTTGTGCTCCATCGAGCAGGCAAAAGCGTAGAGGGTGTCCGTGGGCAGTATCGCCACCCCGCCGTCGCGCAGCATGTCGGCTATGCGTCTCACTTCCCGCACATTAGGGTTGTCGTTGTATAGCTTCGTTATCATCCTTGCATATAGTTTTCGGGCTGCAAAGGTACGCAAAAATTTCAATATATGTCTTTCCTCTATAAAAAATATCATCCGTCCCCCACCACACTTGCCCTCAGCAAGGCCTCTCCGCAGGGCCGTTTTGCCACCCTTTTGCCTCGTCATTCCCCCGTCCTTCCATCGACCGTTTAACCATCGTTCGACCATCCTTCGACCATCGTTCGACCACACTTAATGGTTAAACGATGGTCGAAGGATGGTCGAACAATGGTCGAAATGGCGGTCCAACTCCCTGCCAAGGGTGGGGGAAAGGGGCGCTTTTTTTTGATGCGTGGTTACAATATTTGGCATGTATCGGCGTTATTAAAAGACTATATGTTGTACCATGAAGACTAAAAGCATCATACTCTGTCTGTTTCTGCTGCTTGCGGCTTTGCCTGCCGAGGCCGGCAAGGTGAGTTTCGGCCGCTATTTCACCGGCGGCACGTTGCGCATCGACTGCATGCGCGAGGGCAACGTCGGCAGCGACACCGTGTGGGTGAGGCGCTGGGTGGATCGCAACGCTCCTTGGCACGGTTCGCGGACGCAGCTGATAGACCCCTTCGACAACGGCGACTACCGCGTGTCGGTGCGCGACGCCAAGAGCGGCCGTGAGATATACAGTCGCGGCTACAGCAACCTCTTCCGCGAATACCGCAACACGGAGCGCGGGCGCAAGGTGAAGATGCGCTTCGAGGAGACGCTGCTGGTGCCCATGCCCAAGCGTGCCGTGCAGATAGCCCTGCAGCGGCGCGACGCCGCCGACCGTCTGGTTGACGCTACGGTGGTGACCTTCGACCCCTCGAAGCAGAGGCTCGACACTCTCTGGCGCGAGGGCGAGCGGCGCGACCTGGAGGTGCATGGCGACCCGTCGAAGAAGGTTGACGTTGTCATCGTGGCACAAGGCTACGACGGCGAGATGCCGCAGAAGGTGGGCGTCGACTTCTACCGTATGAAGGAGGTGCTCTTCGGCAAGGAGCCTTTCAAAGGCCACCGCATGGACTTCAACGTCTACGGCGTCGTGGGCGACGTGGGGGCCGACTTCGGCACCTTCGGCATCGACCGCTACCTGATGACCTTCAGCGTGCACCGTCTGCACGACCTCATAGGCACCACACCGTGCGACTACATCATCATCATGGTCAACAGCGACACCTACGGCGGCGGCGCCATCTACAACTTCTACGCCGTCTCGTCGCTGCACAAGATGGCCGAGTATGTGCTGCCGCACGAGTTCGGCCATGCTTTCGGCGGCTTGGCCGACGAGTATGTGGACGAGGAGATGAGCTACTCGACGCTGCACCTCGGCGACCGCGAGCCGCTGGAACCCAACATCACGAACCTCAGGAATTTCGACAGCAAGTGGAAGGCGATGCTGCCCGAAGGCACACCTGTGCCTACGCCCGACAACGATAATCTGCCCAAAGGGGTGTGCGGCCCGCTGGGCGTCTACGAAGGCGCCGGCTACAGCAGCAAGGGCGTCTACCGTCCGACGATGCATTGCATGATGCGCGACTACGCGCCTTTCTGCCCCGTCTGCGCCAAGCGCCTGGAAGAGGTGTTCGGGTTGTACACAAGATAGCCTCTGTTGCCGTATGAAGAGATTGTTGCCGATAGGGATGTTTCTGGTTGCCGTAGCCATGCTGGCTACGGGCTGTCGCCGCGATGCCGTCTATGCCGACGAGCGCAGCGTGCAGTTGGAGTTCTCGACCGAGAAGGTGACCTTCGACACCGTCTTCGCCGCTATGGGCACGACGACGCGCATGGTGAAGGTGTACAACCGCTCGCGACACGACATAGAGCTAACTTCCGTCACGCTGCTGCACGGTCGCGCCAGCCGTTTCCGCCTCAACGTGGACGGCGACACCTCGATGGTGGCGCAGCGCGTGGAGCTGCAGGCCGGCGACAGCCTGCACATATACGTACAGGCCAATATCAATCCCAACGAGAGCAACGCCCCGTTCCTGCGCACCGACTCCATAATGTTCAGCAACGGGCAGGTGCTGCCGCTCGAGGCCTACGGCCGCAACGCCGTGTACCACAGGCTTAAGCCTACGGACACCACGTGGTATGTGCCTATCGATTGCGCCAACTTCCGTCACGACCGGCCGCATGTGTTCCTCGACCCTGCGGCTGTGCTAGAGGGCAACATCCTCACGCTGAACGCAGGCGACGAGCTATACTTCGCCAACGGCGCCATGCTGGTGATAGACTCCGCCGCCAGCCTCAAGGCTGTGGGGACCGCCGACCAGCCCATACTGTTCACCTCGCTGCGTCACGACCCTTGGTACCGCTCGCTGCCCGGACAATGGCAGACCATCTGGTTCTATAACTTCAGCACCGCCAACGTGATGCGCCATTGTGTGGTGGAGAATGCCGTTGGCGGTATACGCTGCTATCCGGGGGCCGAACTCAAGGTGAGCAACACCATAGTGCGCAACTGCTCCGACGCCGGCATCATAGGGCAGGGGAGCATCATCGACGGCGACACCCTGCTGGTGTACGACTGCCTGTCGTCGATGGTGCTTATCGCCGGAGGCAGCTACAGCTTCGACCGCAGCACCTTGGCGCACTACTGGAACTACACCTCGCGCGACACTACGGGAGTCATCGTCGCCAACTACTACCCGGTCGAGGGAGGCTATGTCGTAGGCAACCTTGTGCATGCCGACTTCACCGACTGCATCATCTACGGCACACGGAGCACGGGCGAGGTGAGCCTGGAGGCTGTCGAGGGCTACGACTTCAACTACAGCTTCACCAACTGCCTGGTGCGCGGCAGCAACTGGGACGAGGACCCGCTCTTCGTCAATCCCTCCGAGGACGACTACCGTCTGCAAGACGGAAGCCCTGCGGCGGGGATAGGATATGTTTTTGATAATTAACAAGCTATGTACGAATATATACAAGGCCGACTGGCATCGTTGGAGCCCACGCAGGCGGTAATCGACTGCGGAGGAGTGGGCTACCTGCTCGAGATTAGTTTGAACACCTATGAGGCTCTGCGCCGCGCCGATGGCGACGTCGTGAAGCTCTACGCCCACCATGTGGTGCGCGAGGATGCGCAGCAACTCTTCGGCTTCAGCGATATGGCCGAACGCGAGATGTTCCGCCTGCTGGTGAGCATCAGCGGTGTGGGCAACCAGACGGCGAGGGTCATGCTGTCGTCGCTGACGGTGGACGAGCTGCGCAACGCCATACAGACCCAGGACGTCAAGAAGGTGCAGCGTGTCAAAGGGATAGGTGCCAAGACTGCCCAGCGCATAGTGTTGGAACTGGCCGACAAGATGGGTGTGGTCGGCAGTCAGCATCTGTCGGTTGGCGGTCAGCAGGCGAGCCAGGCGCGCGACGAGGCCATGACGGCCCTCACCATGCTCGGCTTCGCCAAACCCGCTGTCGAGAAGCTCCTTATGTCGCAAGACTGGAAGAATACCGACGGAACGCCGATGACCGTAGAGGAAATCATCAAGGAAGGCCTGAAGCGTCTGTAGGTTCCCCGATTGTTGTAAAAATATTTTGTGCCATGCAATAAAACATGGCAGAGGGCGTTTATTATTAGTTAATCTATAAAAACGCCTTGAAACTACGGTATATATTGGCGATGGTGATGTTCCTGTGCTGCGGTGCTGCATGGGGACAGGCCGACAGCGTGCAGTTCACCCCCATGGGGAGCGGCTACACGCCGGCGGGGATTACCACGTCGGTGGAGTATGACGCGCAGAGCGGCAGCTATGTGAGGGTGACGAAGGTTGGCGACATGGTGGTTGGGCGCGACTACATGAGCTTTGACGAGTACCAGGACTGGCAGATGGACCAACTGATGGAGAGCTACTGGAACGAGAAGAAGGACGGTACGGTGCTCGACAACGCCGAAGGAGGTCTGCTGAGCAAGATACCGGGCTTCAACCAGATAAGCGAGAAGCTGGATATACTGAACAAGCTGCCGGAGATAAAGGTAACACCCAGCGGTAGTGCGGAGCTGACGTTCCAGATAGTGAACAACTACCGCAACGACCCGCAGCGCGACCAGAGCCAGCGCAGCGTGACGACCTTCGACTTTGACGAGAACCTGCAGATTAACCTCAACGCCAAGATTGGCGACCTCATAAACTTCGACATCAACCAGAACACCAAGGCTACCTTTGACTTCGAGAACAAGATTAAGCTCAGGTACGAGGGCAAGGAGGACGACATACTGCAGCTCTTCGAGGCGGCGGATATATCCTTCCCGCTGAACACCACGCTGATAAAAGGCAGCCAGCAGCTCTTCGGTTTCCACACCAAGCTGAAGTTCGGCAAGCTGACGGTGGACGCCGTGCTGAGCGAGAAAGAGACGAGCACGGAGAATATGCAGGTGAAGGGTGGCGCCAGCAGCCATGAGTTCGAGATAAGGGCCGACGAGTATGAAGAGAACCGCCACTACTTCATAGCGCAATACTTCTACGACAACTACAACAGCGCCATGTCTACGTTGCCTGTGGTGAACAGCAATGTGAAGATACTGCGCATAGAGGTGTGGCGCACCAATGTGGGTGCGGCGGTAACGCAGAACCGCAATATACTGGCTTTGACAGACCTCGGCGAGCACATGCCGTCGAACCCGCGCATCAGCGCAACAGGCCCCGTGAAGCCTACCAACAACAGCAACGACCTGCTGCAGCTGCTGAACCCATCCGCTGTGCGCAGCATCAACTCCGTTACAGGCTACATGCAAGGGCTGGGATTGACGAGCGGTGTGGATTATGAGAAGATAGAGAGTGCACGTCTGCTGAACAGCAATGAGTATACATTCAACCGCCAGCTTGGCTTCATAAGCCTCAACCAGCCGCTTAGCAACGACCAGGTGCTGGCTGTGGCCTTCCAGTATCAGGTGATTGGCGACACTACGGTCTATCAGGTGGGTGAGCTGACTACCGACGGCGTGAACGACCCGAACACGCTTATTGTTAAACTCCTCAAGAGTACATCTGTGAACACACACGGGCCTCTGTGGCGACTGATGATGAAGAACGTGTATTTCCTGAGGAGCAGCCAGCTGAGCCAGGATAACTTCCGCCTCAATGTGCTGTATGAGAACCCCAACGGAGGTCTGGGCATAGGCTTCTTCACCGACGGTCCGCAGCAGGGCAAGCCGCTGATTGAGGTCTTCGGACTCGACCGCATGGATGCCACACAGAGCTATTATTATGCCGACGGAGTCTTCGACTGGTTCGACTCCGCAGCCTTTAGAGGCGGAATCATACAGGCTTCGACGGGTAGGGTGTTCTTCCCTTACGTGGAACCGTTCGGTAAAGACCTGCGGGCGATAATCGGTGACGACGACTTTGCCAACAGATACTGCTTTGACTCGCTGTATACCATGACGCAGACGCTGGCGCGGCAGTATGCCGACCGCAACAAGTTCTATCTTGAGGGCTACTACACCACAAGTGTCAGCGGTGAGATATCGCTTGGCTACAGCGTGACGCCAGGCTCGGTAACCGTCACGGCCGGCGGTATGCCGCTGATAGAGAACGTGGACTATACGGTTGACTATACGATGGGCACGGTGCGCATCACGAACGAGAGCATCCTCTCGTCGAACACGCCTATCAGCGTCAGCAGCGAGAACAACAGTTTCAGCATGACTACCAAGCGCATGCTCGGCCTGCACCTAAACTATGAGTTCGAGCCTAACTTCAACCTGGGTGCGACGGTGATGAACCTGCACGAAAAGCCCATGACGCAGAAGAACAACTTCGGCAGCGAGCCCACGAGCAACACCATCTGGGGGCTTGACCTCAGCTACAGCCACGAGGTGCCGTTCATTACCAAACTCGTTGACTTGCTGCCCGGCATCGACACCAAGGCCCCGAGTAATCTGAGCTTGACAGCGGAGTTTGCGCATTTTATCCCGGGGATGAGCAGCACGGGTTCGAAGGAGGGCAGCGTGAGTTATGTGGATGACTTTGAGGGCGCGCAGAGCAGCATAGACCTGAAGGGTATCAACATGTGGTTCCTTGCCAGCACCCCGCAGGATTACCGCTCGCCTTCGCCCATGTTCCCTGAGACTGCGCCCAGCACAGGTCTGGCCTACGGCTATAACCGTGCCAAGCTGGCTTGGTATCGCATCAGCAACGACTTCTACAACACGGGCAGCCGTCCGTCGAATATAACGGCCGACGACCTGTCGCGACCCTACTCACGCCGCATTTACGAGCAGGAGGTGTTCCCCAATAAAGACCTTGCCTCGGGTCAGCCGACCAACATATATGAACTTAACCTGGCCTATTATCCAGAGGAACGCGGACCCTACAACTACGATGTGGGTCCCTCGCCGTTCAGCTCGGGTATCACCGCCGACGGTCTGCTTCAGAACCCTGCAAGCCGTTGGGCTGGTATCATGCGTAAGTTGGACTATACTGACTTTGAGACACAGAACATAGAGACCATAGAGTTCTGGCTCATGGATCCCTTTATCGACAACCCCTCGCACAGCGGCGGTCGCCTGTATATTAACCTTGGTGACATCAGCGAGGATATATTGCGCGACGGTCGCAAGAGTTTCGAGAATGGTCTGCCGACGAGCCTCACGGTGGTCAATGTCGATACCACTATCTGGGGCCGTGTGCCCACTACGCAGCCTATCGTAAACGCCTTCGACAACGATCAAGCTTCACGAATGTACCAGGATGTGGGCTATGATGGACTGAGCTCTACGCACAACCTGCTTGACGAGCAGACATTCTTCGCCGACTATCTGACTGCCATCGAACAGCGTTTCGGCACGTCTTCGTTGGCATACCAGCTGGCTTCCGCCGACCCGTCGTCCGATGACTTCCGCTACTACCGCTCTTCGGCTTATGACATTGCCGACGTCAAGATTAACGACCGTTACAAGTTCTTCAACAACCCGGAAGGAAACTCGCCGGTGGACGGTGACAGCGGCGAGGATTACATGACCAGCGCCACAGCCTACCCCAATGTGGAGGACATCAACCGAGACAATACCCTAAGTGAAGCAGAGAACTATTACCAATACGTTATAGACCTGAAGCCGGAGAATATGGTGATTGGCCAGAACTACATTGTAGACATACAGGAGGCTCGCAATGTTGAGTTGGCCAACGGCGAAACGACGACCTGCAAGTGGTATCAGTTCCGCATACCGATACGTGAGCCGGATCAAAAGGTAGGCAACATCAATGGATTCCAGTCTATACGATTCATGCGTATGTTCCTCAACCGCTTTGAGGAGCCTATCATCTTGCGCTTTGCCACACTTGACCTGGTTTATTCCACTTGGCGCAAATATACTGAGGAATTGCTTCAGCCCGGCGATTATACAACAGGTGCGGGTGAGGAGACATCTTTCAGCATCTCGACGGTCAATATTGAGGAAAACGGTTCCCGCCAGCCTGTGCCTTATGTGCTGCCTCCCGGCATAGAACGTGAGGAATGGTACAGCACCAGCAGCAGTTACACACAGCTTAACGAGCAGTCGGTGGCCCTGGATATCGACGGGCTGGCCAGTGGCGATGCCCGTGCCATATACCGCTCCACAGGCTATGATCTGCGTTTCTACGGACACATGAAGATGTTTGTGCATGCCGAGCAGAAATATGCCACAGACTATTTGCGTGATGGAGACCTCTCGCTCTTCATACGTCTCGGCAGCGACTATACTTCTAACTACTATGAGTACGAGCTTCCGTTGCAGTTTACCCCCTGGTACACACCCTCAGACGACCCCTATGGCATCTGGCCTGAGGCCAACAACGTGGATATTGACATCCAACACCTCACGGAAATAAAGACCAACCGCAACATTAAGATACGTTCGGGTGACGCCAACTATTCTCCGTCATTGCTGTATAGTGAGGTGGTGGATGGCAAGAAGTACACGGTTTTGGGTAACCCCAATCTGGGTAAGGTGAAGGTGATAATGATCGGTGTGCGTAATCCGAGGAAGCAGTCGTTGAACGATGGCAATAATATGTTGCCCAAGTCGGCAATAGTCTGGATTAACGAGTTGCGTCTCTCTGACTATATCAACAAAGGAGGCTGGGCAGCTATGGCACTGGCCCGTACCAATCTCGCCGACCTTGGTAACCTATCGCTTTACGGTTCGTATACTACTGCCAATTTCGGCAACCTTGAAGACCCGCTTATCAAGGAAGAACTTGTCAATACGTTCAACTTCCAGACAACCCTTGACCTTGAATTAGGACGTTTCATGCCTGAGACATGGGGAATGCGAATACCGCTCTACCTCGATTACAGCCGTGAAATAGGCAGCCCGGAATACAATCCCCTCAATCCAGATGTACGCCTGTATGAAGATATCTCCACATACCGTACGGCGGCAGAGCGTGACAGCGTGCGGCATATGACGCAACGGCGCAAGTCGGCGACCAACCTAACTCTTTCCAATGTACATAAAGAACGTGTCGGCAAGTCGGCGTTAAAGCAACACTTCTACGACATAGAAAACTTCTCGTTCTCTTATGCGTATAGCCGTGAACGTACATCAGACGAGGACATAGAGCACTACAGCAAAGACCAGCATCGCGGTGGCTTCTCCTACAACTATGCTGTGCAGGCCAAGGAAGTCAAACCGTTTGACAAGGTGAAACTCTTTAATAATAAGAACTGGAAGATTATCAAGGATATCAACTTCTACTACCTGCCGAAAAACCTCTCGTTCTCAACAGAGATATACCGGGACTTTGAGGAGACAATGTTGCGCAATAAAAGTGCCGCCTTGGTGATTATTAAGCCTACGTGGTACAAGCAGTTTACGTGGCAGCGCAACTATGGTCTCAATTACGACCTTTCCCGTTCTTTCCACATTCAGTATACCGCCAATGCCAACGCCCGCATCGACGAACCTATAGGCCGTATAGATACGCCGTCGGCTGGCGATTCAGTATGGCGTTCCATCGTTGACGGTGGCACCATGCAGCAGTTCCAACAGTCGGTAAATGCCACCTATGAGCTGCCAATCAATAAGCTGCCATACATGGACTTTCTGCGTGTGCCGCTGAGCTACCGCACCAATTATACATACCTCGGCACAACGTCTGCTTTGGCCTCAATGGGTGCTACTCTGCAGAATTCCACTACATTCCAGACCTCAGCCACCGCCGACCTCACCAAGCTGTACAACAAGATTCCGCTGCTTCGTAAGGCAAATGCACCTGCCACAAACGGCAAGCAGAACGACCGTAACAAGATAGGCAAGAAACCACAGGCTGCCAAACCGATGACAGCCAAGGACTCGTTGGCTATGGCCGACAGTTTGCGCCACGTCAAGTTCATGGAAGCCCTAAAGAATGTGGGCTACTTTGCCTTGCGCTTCGTCAGCGGGGTGAAGAATGCCAGCGTGCAGTATAATGTCACCAATGGTTCGCGGCTGCCAGGCTATATGGGTGAGCCAATGCTTATAGGGCTTGATCCTAGGACCTATTGGACCCCGGGATTTGGCTATATCCTTGGCTATAACCAGGACATAGCCCATGACCTTCTGCGTCATGACCTGCTCAGCCGTGACACCCTATTCAACTCGCCGCATGAGATGACAACCAACAAGACGCTTACGTTGCAAGCCACCGTGGAGCCCATGCGGGACCTCAAGATAGATATCAGCGCCACGCAGAACTATTCCTCGCGTGAAGAGTACTACTACAAGTATAGCTCGGCAATAGGCCAGGTCGATGGACCGCTCTCCTATGTCCGATCTGGTACCTATACCACCACAACCTGGAGTTTCCTCACGGCTTTCACCGACCGCGACGAACTCTTCAACCATTTCCTTGACAATCGCAAGGTGGTTGCCGAGCGTCTCGCCGCCACCAACCCAGACCCGTATAGCGGGCAGATGATTCTCGACACTATGAATGGACAGTATTATCCTGCAGGTTACAGCGCCAATTCACAGACTGTCCTTCTCACATCGTTTCTCTCCACCTACCTCGGCAACGATCCTGCCAAGAGTGCTTTCTCCCCATTCCTAAAGATGCCTTTGCCAAACTGGAACATCAGCTATAACGGTCTCAATAAGGTGCAGTTCCTCAAGAAGTGGTTCTCCAACATCAGTCTGTCCCACCGCTACTCGTCCACCTACACCGTCGGCAACTACTACACCGACGCCGCCCTCTCTGCTCTCACAGATTATGACTACGGCATGGAGACAGTCCTCAATAACACGGGCGATTATATACCCCCGGTCTCGACAGGCGGCGTACAGATAACCGAGCAGTTCAACCCTCTTATCCGCGTCTCGGTCAACATGGTCAACAGCTTCCAGTTCAACTTCTCGCTGCAGAAGAACCGCACCCTCGCCCTCTCGTTCTCCAACAACCAGCTCACCGAGACCACACGTGACGGCGTCACCTTCGGCGCAGGATACCGCTTCAAGGACATCGGCTTCCAGCTTAAGATAGGCAGTATGCCCATCGAGGTGAAAAGTGACATTGTCCTGCAGCTCAACCTCACCTACAACAGCAACATGACAAACATCCGCAAGATAAATCAGAATATCAGCCAAATCTCTTCGGGCAGTTCGGTGTGGATGGCCGAGCTCAGCGCCGAGTACTCTCTCACGACCTACCTTGTGCTACGTGCTTTCTTCCAGACCAATATCAACACACCATATATATCTAACGCCTATCCCAACTCAACCACCAAAGGTGGCCTCACAATACGTTTCTCTTTCTAAAACAACTTCACATTTAACACTTAACACTATACACTGAATGAAGAACGACCGCTTTACAGATTTCGATGACGAGGTGAAACAACTGGTGCTCGACTTTGAGCGCACCGTCATGCGAGGCGAGACTCAGTTCTATGACATCGACGAACTGGAGATGATAATCGACTATTACCTTGAAGTCGACGACAAAGAGCCTCTCATCTCGGCCATCCACCTCGCCGAGCGGCTCTATCCCGATAGCATCGAGGTTAAGATAAGACGAGCCCACTGGTATGTTCTCAACAAGGACAATGCCAAGGCGCTGTCACTCTTGCAGACCCTTGAGAAGCAGGACCCGTCCGACACCGACGTGGCCTATTCGCTCGGTGTTGTCTACGGCGAGATGGGGGAGAGCCAGAAAGCTATCAAATACTACCTCCGTGCCGCCGAAGATGGATGGCAGCTCGGCCGCATCTATGCCAATATCGCCGAGGAGTATGTGCGCTTGCAGCAATGGCACGACGCCATCCAGTACTATATGCAGGCTTTCCGTACCGACTCCTACGATGAGCAGACTCTGTATAACTATCTTGACACCTGTGAAGAGGCTGAAGCATGCGACGAGGCCTACGAGTTCCTCAAGCTGTATGTCAACGAGCACCCTTATAGCAAGATTGGCTGGTACTGCTATGGTTGCGTATGCCGCGACCTCGGCCTCGCCGAGCGTGCCGTCGACGCCTTTGAGTATGCCATAGCCATCGACAAGAATTTTGCTTCCGCCTACTATGAGTTGGCCCTTGCCAACGAACAGCTCAACCAGATAGGCGAGGCTGCCACGGCCCTCACGCGTGCGCTCGACTGTGCCTCTGTGCATGGCGATGTCTACCGCGCTCTCGGCCAGCTCTTTCTGCGCCATGACAACTTCGACACAGCCCTCTTCTATCTACGCAAGGCTGTTGACGAGAATCCCGCCGACGCCGAGGCTCTTGCCGACATAGGGTTGTGCCAGCTGTACCTCAACGATGACGCGTCAGCCCTTGCGTCGGCCCGCAAAGCCCTCGCCATCGACCCGCAGTGTCCCGATGCGCTTTTCTGCTCGGCGCTGGTCTATGACGGTCGCGACAATATGGACGCTGCTTCCGACATCTACGAGCGTCTTGTGGGGTCGCCGCGTGCTCACGAGGGCCATTGCCGTTTCTACACGCTCTTCCTTTTCAAGCATGCCATCTACGACATACTGATTGAGTTTGCCGAGGAGTCGCTGCAGCTCTATCCCCACGACGTCTTCTACTCCACCTATGTCGCTGCCGCCTACTTCTATACCAATCGATACAACAAGTTCCGCCACGTCCTCGGCGACGTGCAGCCGTCGCTGCTCCGCGAGCTGTGTCCGCAGGCCTGGGACAATCCTGCCCTTGCACCGCTCATTGCCGAGCTGCACGAGGATAGTCCAGAAACAGAATAATCACGTAATACATACTCTCCATGAAAAAGATATTATTCGTTTTAGCCCTTATTTCGTTTTTCACTTTCAGGCTTCCCTTATGCCAGGCCCAGGAGGCCGGCGGTGTTGCCGAAGCTGTGCGCGGCGACACCGCATCCAACGGTTGGGTGGCGAGCCTGCTCCATTGGTATGACGCCAATATGAACTACCTTGCCGTTGGTGCTCTAATGACGCTTGAGAGCTCCTTCATACCATTCCCGTCCGAGGTGGTCATACCGCCTGCCGTCTATGTGGCCTGCAATCCTGAGAGTGCCGGCGGCATGAAAGTGTGGCTCGTGGTCCTCGCTGGCACGTTGGGAGCGTTGATTGGAGCGCTCATCAACTACCTGCTCTCCTTGTGGCTCGGGCGCCCCATCATCTATGCTTTCGCCCGCAGCCGTGTTGGCCGTATGTTGCAGCTCTCCGAGGAGAAACTGCAGCGTGCCGAGGTATACTTCAACGACCACGGCGTCGTCTCCACCCTCGTGGGCCGCTTCATCCCCGTCATCCGTCAGCTAATCTCCATACCCGCAGGTCTTTCGCGTATGAACCTGCTGCCCTTCTCGTTCTTCACCACGCTGGGCGCGCTGGCTTGGAACTGCGTGTTGGCGTTGCTGGGCTGGCTGGCCTACAAGGCTGCCGACCCGACGGTCATAGAGCAGTACAGCCGCCAACTGAGCATCATCATTGTGGCGGTCTTCGTTGCGGTGATATTGTTTTTTGTGGTCCGCTACATCATAAAAAAGAACAGAAAAACAGCATAATATATGTTTTGTACCAACCTACGACGGAGCCCATTCGGTGCTTCTGTGACTTCCCTTCGGTCATGCTATCGCAGCTGGTGCATGCATGGCCGAACCAAGGCCGAGGAGGGGCCGAAGGGACTGAGTAAAACTATTGATAATGAGTGATATATAGAAATAATATGTTGCAAGATATTAGAAATCAGTTTCCTGTACTTGATGTCGAAGTGCATGGACATCCCCTTGTCTACTTCGACAATGCGGCCACGACGCAGAAGCCTTTGATGGTGATTGATGCCCTCGATGACTACTATCGCCAGGGCAATGCCAACATCCATCGTGGCGCCCATCACCTGGCAGCGGTGGCCACGGAGGCTTACGAGGCGGTGCGCCGTCAGGTGCAGTCTCTCATCGGTGCCCGTCATGCGCACGAGATAGTGTTCACACGTGGCACAACCGAGAGTATCAACCTGGTGGCCAGTTCGTTTGCGCGACGCTATTTCAAGGGCGACGGCGACGAGGTGATTGTGTCGGGCATGGAGCACCACAGCAATATAGTGCCGTGGCAGCTCGCCGGCGCAACGCTGCGGCCGGTGCCGTTCAGCGACGACGGTGTGCTGGACCTCAAGGCCATGGAAGGTCTTTTCAACGGGCATACGCGGCTGGTGGCCGTTTGCCATGCCTCCAACACTCTGGGTACGGTGAATCCTATAGCCGACATCGTGGCCATGGCCCACGCCCATGGGGTGCCGGTGCTCGTGGACGGCGCGCAGGCGGTGTCGCACATGAAGGTTGACGTGCAGGAGCTGGGATGCGATTTCTACTGTTTCTCAGGCCATAAGATGTACGGACCGATGGGCGTCGGCGTCATGTACGGACGCGAGGAGCTGCTGAATGAAATGCCGCCCTATCAGGGTGGGGGAGAAATGATTAGCGAGGTGACGTTTGATCGTACCACCTATAACGAGCTGCCTTTCAAGTTCGAAGCCGGCACTCCGTCGGTGGGCGACGTCATAGGCCTCGGCAAGGCCATAGAGTTCATGCAGGGAGTGGGTATGGAAGCTCTCGCCGCGCAGGAGGCCGACCTGCTGGCCTATGCCACACAGCGTCTCGCCGCCCTGCCGGGCATACGCTTCTTCGGCAGTGCACCGCAGAAGACTTCGGTGCTCTCGTTCCTTGTCGGCGACAGTCACCCCTACGATGTCGGCACCCTGCTCGACCAGATGGGCATCGCCGTGCGCACGGGTCACCACTGCACGCAGCCTGTCATGGACCGCTACGGAATTCCCGGCACGGTGCGTGCAAGCTTCGCCGTCTACAACACCCCCGCCGAGGTCGACACATTGGTGTCGGCATTGGAACGTATAATGCCCATGTTGCAATAACCATGTTACAGACCTTACATATTGAAAACTATGCGCTGATACGCGAGACGGATATCCGGTTCGGCGGTGGCTTTGTGGCTATCACGGGCGAGACGGGTGCCGGCAAGAGCATCATGCTCGGAGCCCTCGGCCTGCTCCTCGGCCAACGTGCCGACACCGCCGTGCTCGCCGAAAAGGGACGCAAATGTGTCGTGGAGGCTGTATTCGACGTGTCGGGACTTGGTCTTGAGCCTCTTTTCCGCGAGGCCGATGTGGACTACGACGACCGTCTGATACTGCGCCGCGAGATACTGCCGTCGGCCAAAAGCCGTGCTTTTGTCAACGACACACCGGTGCAGCTGCCGTTTCTCAAGCAGCTGGGCTCCAGGATAATCGACATCCATTCGCAGCACCAGACGCTCACTCTGGCCGACAGCGGTTACCGCATGGAGTTGCTCGACACGCTGGCCGGGGGCGTGGAACGCTCCGCTTATGCCAGGTCTTATAGCCGTTATGCCTCATTGAAGCGTGAGTTGGAGGAATTGACTTCGGCCGAGGCCCAGAACCGCAAGGAACAGGATTACCTGCAGTTCCAGTTCAACGAGCTGTACGAGGCTCGGCTGGTGGCCGGCGAGCAGCAGGAGCTGGAACAGGAATCGCAACTGTTGGCACATGCCGAGGCAGTGCGTGAGGGACTCGCTACAGCTGCCGCCATGCTCGACGACGACACGGAACAGTCTGTGCTGGCGCGTCTGCGTCAGGCCAAGGGGGCTTTGGCGCATGTGGCGGAATATCACAGGGATGCTGCCGATTTGTTGGCACGTGTGGAATCGACCCTGATAGAGCTTGACGATGTGGACAACACGCTGCTATCCATCGTCGATGGAGTCACCTACAGCCCGGAACGCCAGCAGGAGGTGGATGAACGGCTGGCACTGCTCTATCGGCTGGAAAAGAAGCATGGAGTGGATGATGTGTCGGGTTTGATAGCTATCCGCGACGAACTTGATGTGCGTCTGCAGACTATTGCCACGCTCGACGACCGCATCAGTGTGCTGATGGAACAGGTGGACAAGGCCTTCGCAGAAGTCCAGGCCGCCGCCGACGAGCTGACTGCCGCACGTCGCAAGGCCGGCGACATCCTGTCGCAAGGCATACTGCCCACACTGCATGAATTGGGGATGCCCGAAGCCCGTTTCGTCGTCGAGCTGACGCCGACTGCTACCTACGGACCGCATGGTCACGATGCCGTGGCCTTCCTGTTCAATGCCAACCGTGGAGGCGAACTGCGCGACTTGGGCAAGGTGGCGTCGGGAGGCGAACTGTCGCGCCTGATGCTGGCGGTGAAGAGCATGCACACTTCGCGCACGCTGCTGCCGACGATTATCTTCGACGAGATAGACACCGGCGTCAGTGGCGACATCGCGGGCGCTGTGGGTCGCATCATGTGTCGTATGGCACAGAGCATGCAGGTGGTGGCCATCACTCATCTGCCGCAGATTGCCGCCAAGGCACAGCAGCACATGAAGGTGTTCAAGGTGACTGAGGACAAACGGACGGTGTCTTGTATCAAGGAATTGGCGACCGACGAGCGTGTCACCGAGGTGGCCGTGATGCTCAGCAGTGACCAGCCGACCAAGGCGGCATTGCAGACGGCCAAGGAACTGATGCTATGAAATACTATCTGGTGGGATATATGTATAGCGGCAAAACGACCTTCGGCCGTCGTCTGGCTGCCGACAAGGGAATGGATTTCCTTGATCTGGACCGTGCCTTTGAGGAACGCTATCACTACACTGTGCCGCGTTTTTTTGCCACATTCGGAGAAGCGGCTTTCCGCAAGCTGGAGACCCAGATGCTGCGCGATACCGCACAGCTTGACAATGTGGTCATCGCCACCGGCGGCGGAACACCATGCCACAGTGGAAACATGGATTTTATACTTGCCAACGGGACGGCTATATATATGCAGATGAGTGTCGACGACCTTGTGCAAAGGGCTCTGCATAGCCGTAATCCGAGGCCTTTGATGCTGGGCCTATCGCCTGACGAGGTACGTGCCAAGATAGAGAGACAAAAAGAAGAGCGCGAAGGTGTGTACCTCCGCGCCCAGATTGTTGTTGACGGGATGAACCCCGTGGTTTAGTATTCGAAAGCGCTTCCCCCGAGGAACTCCCGCATGATGCTGTTGTAGGGGATGAACTTGTCCTCTATCGGTAGCAACAACTCGGAGAAGTTGAGCAACTGGCGCGCGATAGAGTATTCCTCACAGTCTTCAGGCACCTGCTTCAGCAGCGGCTCGGCATAGCGTTTCAGCACGCCGAGTTCATAGAGCAGGGCACTGTTGAACATGACGTTGGCATTCTCCTGATAGGGGAAAATGTGCCTTCTCTCACCTCGCACGACCTCAGGCCAGCGGCGCAGTGTCTCGTAGGCGTTCCAGCCACGGAAGTTGTTGTCTCTCACCAGACGGCGAACCAGACGGTTGTCGGTGCCGTGGATGATGTTTTGATCGTCGATGGAAAGCTGTGTCAAAGCACTTACATAAACCTTGAACTTCAGCCCTTCGTCAATCTCGGCAGTCAGTTTGGGGTTAAGTGCGTGGATACCCTCAACAACGAGGATGCTTCGCGGCCCCAGTTTCAGTGTCTTGCCACTGTAGAACGGGTCACCTTTCTTGAAGTCGAAGGTGGGTATTTTGACCTCTTCGCCACGGAACAAGGCGTTGAGGTGCTCGTTGAGCAGTGGTATGTCGAGTGCGTCTACGCTCTCAAAGTCGTACTCGCCGTTTGGCAGTTTCGGCGTACGGTCGCGCCCGAGGAAGTAGTCGTCCAGCGACAGTTGGTTGACGTCATATCCAAGTACGCTCAGTTGCACGCTCAGCCTGCGGCAGGAGGTCGTCTTGCCCGAACTCGACGGGCCGGCAAGCAGGACCATTTTGGCTCCGCTCTGCCTCACCTGCTCGGCTATCTCGGCATACTTCTTTTCGTGTAGCGCTTCGGCCAAAAGGATGAGCTCTTGGCCGCCGTCGTGGTAGACAATGCGGTTGTAGTCGCTCACTGTCGACATGTGCATCAGTTCTGTCCAACGGTAGTGCTCGCGGAAGATGGCGAAGAGCTTTGGTGTTTCGGTGAATAGAGACAGCTTGTCTGGGTGCTCTGGGTCGGCGCATTGCAGCATGTAGCCGTCTTCGCCATATTGGCGGAAGTCCCATGTTGTCAGGCATCCTGTGCTGGGGGCTAACTTGCCGTTGATTTTGTGCACCGTGTCGCCTAGGAAGTTCATCTCTGTATACAGCTGCTTAAGGTGTTCCAGTATGTAGAGTGTCTTTGGCATGTGGCGCGGACGGATAAGCTCTTTGGCGTCATCCAGAAGCATTGTCTTCGATGTGAAGGGCAAGTCTGCCTCCTGAAGGGCTATCATGCGTTCCCTGACCGTGCGGCACACTTCGTCTGTGGCAGGCAACTGAAAGTCGTCCACGGCGCTTACTATGCGGCAGTAGAAGCCGTTCTGTAGCGAATGGTCTATGGAAAGTGTTGCCTTGGGGTAACAGTCATGTACTGCTGTGTAGAGCATCATCGTCAGTGCGTTTCTGTACATGCGGAAGCCTTGGCGGCTTGTAATGTCCAGCAGTTTGATGTTCTTGGGGTTGTATATGCGGTATTGGAGCGGCTCTACCTTGTTGTTCACCAAGGCACCGAGTATGGGCCATGGCGCTTTGCCGTCGGTGAGGGTTTTGCCCTTTTCGTATTCCTCGGCCAGCTTCGACACAGGCGTGCCGGGTTCAATCATCATACGCTCACCGGTGTTGGCGAGCACTATCTCTACCTGATTCATGATGCCATTGTTTCCTCAATCTCTTTGACAGTCTTGGGTATGGGTTTGCCCAGTACACGGCAGCTGGTCTTCGTGACCAGCACGTCGTCCTCTATGCGGATGCCACCGAAGTCTTTCCATTTCTCCAGCTCACGGTAATTGATGAACTCCTTGCATTTGCCTTCGGCTTTCCATTTGTCGATAAGTGCGGGTATGAAGTAGCATCCGGGCTCGTCGGTGATGACGAAGCCGGACTGCAGACGGCGGCCGCAACGCAGACTGCCGAGGCCGAACTGCTCGCTGGGACGTGTCTCTTTGTCATAGCCCACGTTAATCTGGCCGTAGTTCTCCATGTCATGTACGTCGAGGCCCATCATGTGACCCAGACCGTGTGGCATGAGCAGGCTGTGGGCGCCGGCCTCTACGATGTCGTCTACCTTACCCTTCAGTATGCCGAGGCCTTTATAGCCTTCGGCGAGCTTGCGGCTTGCGGCCTGATGCACTTCCTTGTAGGTGATGCCTGGTTTGGTGACGCGTATGGCTTCGAGGTTGGCACTCAGCACAATCTCATATATGGCTTTCTGACGGCTGTCGAACTTGCCTCCAACGGGCACCGAGCGGGTGATGTCGCTGCAGTAGTTCATCGGCGTCTCGCATCCGGCGTCCATCACCAGCATGCGGCCCTTCGTCAGCTTGTTGTTGTGACCGTGGTTGTGCAGTGTTTCACCGTGAACGGTCATGATGACGGGGAAACTTACTGGGCCGTTGCCCTTCCAAGCCTCGCCTTCCATAAAGCCGGCCAGCTCGTACTCATAGCGGCCCGGCATGGCCATCTTCATGGCGCCCACATGCATGTTGTATGCTGTGGCTATGGCTTTCTCTATCTCAGCAATCTCCTCGGCACTCTTGATGCTGCGTTGCTTTACGCAGGCCAGTGTTAGCTCCATCGAGGCAAAGCGTGCCACGGCATCATATTTGATGCCGAGCAGCTCGCTCAGTTGTCGTGTGATGTCGGCACGGTAGGGTGCTATGTAGTGGAAGTCCTTGGCGGTGGCCAACTTTTTGCGCAAGGCGTTCAGGTTGCCGCTGCTGCTCACTCCCACGCTTGCCGCCAGCTCTTTCACGCTCGGCAGCGGGCCAGTCCAGATGATGTCGTCTATGTCGTAGTCGTTGGCGAAGATATAGTCCTTGCCGTTGTCGCAGTCTATCACGCCCACGAGGTCTTCACGCTGCAGGCCGAAGAAGTACAGGAATGTGCTGTCCTGACGGAACCAATAGGTGTTGTCTTTGTAGTTGCACGGGGCCTCGTGGTTGCCAGGAATGATGATGATGCCGTGGCCCACGTCTTTGCGCAACTGCTCACGGCGCTTGATATAAGTCTCTTTCTTGAACATGGCTGTTTGTTTTTTCTTTTATAACGCTCCGATGCCGTTTATATTGTGCCGATGGCAAAATATATGTAACCTCAATTGCAGAGGCGGCGGTAGTGGCAGGTGAGGAGGTTGCCGTTGTCGTCGTAGAGGTGCAGGCCGCTGCCTTCGCAGTAGCGCCACATCTTACAGTCGACGCAGTGTCCTTTCCGTGCCCACGAACGGTCGCGCATCACCTGGAAGCGGTTCTGCCACACGTCCCACAGGTCGTCGGTGTAGATGCTGCCCTGGTCCATGTGGCTGCGCACCGAGGTGCAGCCGCTGATGGCACCGTCGCAGCGTATCGACGCCACTTCGACGCCCGAGCGGCAGTAGAAGAAGTGGTCGCGCACACGTTGCTCGTAGTCGCCAAGGAAACCCTCGCAGGCGTAACTCACATCTATCGTCCTATCGCTGCGTCTCTCGGCTTCGATGAAGTCCATGAGCTGCCGCAGCTGCTTGTCGGTAAGCTGTAGGTCGAGGTTTCCGGCGGCGCGTCCTATGGGGAAGATGCTGAATAGGCGCCAGCTGGCGACGCCGAGCCCAACGAGCAGGTCACTGAATTTCGCCAGATGGTCTATATTGCGTGGGTTGACGCATGTGACGACGTCCCACAACACCTCGTGCTGTGCCGCCAGCAGGCTGATGGCTTCCGTGGCCCGTACAAAGGAGCCTTCATGCTGCCTCAGCCAGTTGTGCTGCTCCTCTGGCCCGTCGAGGCTTACGGTGACGGAGTGCAGGCCGCTCTCCATGAGGCTCTGCAGGCGTGCCTTGTCGAGCAGGTAGCCGTTGGTGACAACCCCCCATGGGTAGCCGCGGCGGTAGAGTTCGAGGCCAACCTCCTCAAGGTCGTCGCGCAGCAGCGCTTCGCCGCCGGTGACTATGATGAATGTCTCGTTAGGGTTGATGTGCGGTGTCAGACTGTCGATGGCCCGTAGGAAGTCTGCCGCCGGCATATCCTTCACTTCGGGCTGCACCCTGCAGTCGCTCCCGCAGTGGCGGCAGTGCATGTTGCAGCGCAGCGTGCACTCCCAGAAGAGGCTGCGCAACGGATGTAGCTGCTCGTTGCTCTTGCGCAACTGCCGCTGCAGTTCAAGCCCTACGCGTTGCCGGAAGTTCATTTGCTCTCCAGCTCAATGTCTATCTTGGTGCTAAAGGTGCCTTGGTTCCAGCCGCCGGCGTTGGTCTTGTCGATGTTCTCGGCTTTGACGGGCACGTCGAGCAGGCGGTTCTTGTATTGGCCGTTGGCCGGGCCGTCGGTGTCGCGCACCAGCACGCGCACGTTCTGGCGCGGCATGTCATCGTAGCGCAGTTCGAAATTGCCGCGATTGTCGGTCTTCACCTCGTTGCGCTTCAGGTATCGTCTTATGTTCTCCTGGTCGCCGTAGATGGTGTCTGCGGTGGCCTCGACGCCTTGCTCCAGCACGTTGACGCTTACACCCTTCACAGGTCGTCCCTGAGGGTCTTTCACATGCCCCATGATGCGGTAGCCCATCGTGGGCACGCCGTACATGAGCCTTATCTCCTCGCGGGGTTGCGGCCGGGGGGGCTGCTCCTCTTCTGGCTGGACCAATTGCTTGTGGCTGTGGCACGACGAGAGCCCCAAGGCGCCCATGAGCGACACTATGAGCCAGTTCTTCAGTTTCAGGTACTTTATCTTCATGCAAAAATAACGCCGCCGATTGGAAAAAATTGTGTATCTTTGCAAATTGTTTTAAGCGACAGTTATGATAAAGACAATAATAGCAGGTCCTTGCAGCGTCGAGAGCCGTGAGCAGCTGCGCAGCGTCACCGAGGCCCTCGCCACCATGCCGCGCGTGGGGCTTGTCCGCGCCGGCGTGTGGAAGCCGCGCACGCGCCCCGGCGGCTTCGAGGGGCTTGGCGAGCCGGCCCTGCAGTGGATGCAGGCTTTCTCCAAAGAATACGGCGTGCGCTACTGCTGCGAGGTGGCCACGCCCGACCATGTGGCCCTCTGTCAGCGTTACGGCATCGACACCGTGTGGATAGGAGCCCGCACCACGGGCAACCCCTTTATGGTCGGAGAGCTGTGCGAGGCGTTGCGCGGCAGTGCCATGCAGGTGATGGTGAAGAACCCCACAAGTCCCGATGTTCGTCTGTGGCTCGGTGCCATTGAGCGCCTGCGTCAGTGCGGCATCGCCGACATCAGCGCTGTGCACCGTGGCTTCGACATGTACCATAATCTCGGCTACCGCAACGCCCCTCTCTGGGAGGTTCCTATGACGCTGCGGCGCGAGATGCCCGAGGTGCCGCTGCTGTGCGACCCGAGCCACATCGGCGGCAACCGCGAGCTGGTGGCGCCCTTGGTTCAGACGGCGGCCCAGTTCGACTTCGACGGCCTCATGGTGGAGGTTCACCCCGACCCTGACGCCGCCCTCACCGACGGTCCCCAGCAGCTCACCGTCGACGCCTTCGCCGAACTGCTCGACCACCTTGTACCGCTCTCTTCGCACCTCTCGCCCCTCAACGCGCAGCAGCTTGTTCCGCTGCGCCGCCAGATCGACGATATAGACCACGAGATGCTGTCGCTCCTGGCACGTCGCATGGAGATGTCGCGCCAGATAGCCTACATCAAGCGCGACCTCAATCTGTCGGTATACCAGTCCGACCGCTGGGCCGACGTTTTGGCCGACCGCCTGTCGATGGCGTCGGGGCTTGGGCTCGACGCCGACTTCACGCGAGCTCTGCTCGAGAAGATCCATGCCGAGAGCATGCGTGTGCAGCTCGACGACCAGGCATAAACGAATACCCCCGGCCATTCGGTCGGGGGTATCTCATTGATTGTTCGTTTTCTTGTGCGCTTACTCGGCGGGAACAACGCTGACGTAGCTGCGGTCCTCGCGGCCTTTGTGGAATTTCACCACGCCGTCGATGAGAGCGTAGAGCGTGTGGTCCTTGCCCATGCCGACGTTCTGGCCGGGGTTGTGGGCGGTGCCGCGCTGGCGGACGATGATGTTGCCGGCGACGCATTTCTGACCGCCAAAAATCTTAACGCCTAAGCGTTTGCTTTCGGATTCACGACCGTTGCTGGAACTACCAACACCTTTTTTGTGTGCCATATTGTTTCTTGTTTTTAACGGTTAGACATTAGTTGATGCTGTCAATCTTGATCTGAGTCAGATAGTCGCGATGACCGTTCATCTTCTGATAGCCTTTGCGACGGATTTTCTTGAACACCAGAACTTTATCGCCCTTCAGGTGGCGGAGGACGGTGGCCTTGACATTTGCTCCTGCAATGTAAGGTTTGCCCACTTCAACCTTGCCATCATTGTCTTTAAGCATCACGGTGTCAAAAGAGACTTCGCTACCCTCGTCGTTGTGGAGGCGGTTGACGAAAATCTTTTGATCTTGGGCGACCTTGAATTGCTTGCCTGCGATTTCTACGATTGCGTACATTTTCTTTTATTTGTTTGTTATTGAATTACTTTCCTCGTTTTGAGGGGCTTTTTCACCCCACAAATCGAACTGCAAAGATACAAACATTTTTTGAACCGGCAAATTTTTTTTTTTTTAGCATCTTTTTAACATTTCACGACACTCTGTCCAACCCCCTTAGGAGTCCCTTCGGCCCCCCCCCTACGGCTTTCCACTGAAGAAATGCCGAAGAGGGGCCGTAGAGGCTCCGTATCGGCTCCGTACTGGAGCGGGTTATCGCTGCGGCAAGGGTAGCTTGGAGGGTATAATTACTGGAATATCAGGTGTGTCGAATGAAATGAGCGTGTCAGCCTGGAAGGTGTGGGTCCATTTGGCCGAGCCGGCGAAGATGCCGAGGGCACCGGTGACGTTGGTGTAGGCTTGCGATTGCTCGGCGAAGAAGGACCCCAGGCTGTTGGCTCGCGCCACACTGATGAGGTAGCGCATGCGCGCGGGAGTGATACTCTCCATGGTAATGGTGTACCAGTGTTTGAACTCCTGTGTGTCGTTGACCACCTCGTTGGTGTCTTTGTAGATTGGTATGAAGAGGTTTACGGGGTAGTCGGTGCGGCCGTTGATGTTGTGGTCGTTGAACATGAGGTTGGAGTAGAGGTAGCCGCCGAGAGCCACGTTGGGCGAGACGTCGTTGGAGGTTATCTCGCTGTTGTTGTTGAGGAGGAAGTAGGTGGTGCTGACGGTGTCGATGGTGCGGTAGCGGTCGGCCCACACTTCGTGGCGCATGCCGCTGTCGCGCACTGTGACGGTGAGGCTGTAGTATTCGTCGAAGGCTGCGCTGTCGGTGAGTTTCAGGGGTGCCCAGAAGAGGTTGAAGGTGGGGCTTGCCCAGCGCACGATGCCCACGACTTTGGTCTTTGGCATGGGTGGCACATAGGTCTCGGCGTGGACGTTGCCGCGAGGGCTGCTGATGTCGATGGCCAGCCGGTCGAGGGGTCGCAGGGTGTCGGGGAAGAAGTAGTTGCATCGCCCTATGGAGTCGGGCGCGAGGGGTATGCCGTTGCGCCAGAGGGTGATGGTGGCGCCGTCGATGCGGTGGGTGGCGGCGCTGTCGAGGAAGAAGCTGGTGGACGAGAAGTTGACGAAGGCGCGCTTGCCGGCCTGCGGCACGCCGTTGAGGACCATGAGGTCGTTGGCCCCGCTGTCGTCGATGTCGAGCACCTTTTCGCAGCCGCCGAAGAGGCAGGCGGCGACCAATAGGGCCAGTATATAATGTGTGTGTGTCATGCCGATAGATTCTTTAACCATTGCTCAATGACCGATAAGGGTTAGAAATACAACGTGTAGGCCGCCGAGGGTATGATGGGGAAGAGCGAGAGCTGCATGAATGCCGACGAGTAGCCGCGGTAGGACTCGGAGGTGCTGCGGTAGACCATGTAGGGGTTCTGGCGGTTGTAGACGTTGTAGACGCTGACACTGATGGTGCGGTGTGGCGCTGTGCCGAAACGGGTGCCCCAGGGTTTGAACTGGCGGTGGAAGTTGACACCGAGGTCGAGGCGGTGGTAGTTGGGCAGGCGGTAGTTGTTGCGCCCTTCGATGTAGGAGAGTTGGGGGTACTGGTTAGTGGCGAGGTTGTAGTCGTCGGGGTTGTCGGAGGCCACGGCGTAGCGCTTGGTGGCGAGGGTGGCGGTGTTGCCGGTGGAGAAGACCCACGTTGCGCTGATGTCGCAGCGGTCGTTGAAGCGGTAGCTGACGACGATGGAGAGGTCGTGGCGCCGGTCGTATTTGGCGGGGAATTCTTTGCCGCCGTTGAGGACCTGGCCGGGGCGGTCGAAGAGTCGCATGGTGCGGCTCCAGGTGTAGGCCACCCAGCCGGTGAGCTTGCCGAAGTCGCGCTGGGCCAGCAGCTCGATGCCGTAGCTGTAGCCATCGCCGGCGACGACGAGGTTCTCCCAGTCCTCGCTGCTGCCGAAGAAGGTGGCGCCGTCCTTGTACTCAATGAGGTTGGTCATCTTCTTGTAGTAGCCTTCCACCGAGAAGTCGGCGATGCCGCTGAGGCTGTAGAAGACGCCTGCTGCCACCTGGTGGCTCTCCATGGGCACTACCTTGTCGGTGACGGGGACCCACAGGTCGGTGGGCATGCTGATGCCCGTGGTGGAGAGGAGGTGCACATACTGCTTCATCCAGGCGTAGCCGGCCTTGATGGAGAAGCCCTCGGCGAGCATTACGCGGCCGCTGAGGCGCGGCTGCAGCGAGGGGTAGAAGGTATTGTCGACCTTGAAGCCGCTGGCGTGGATACCGGCGTTGAGCTTTACGACGTCGCTCAAGGCCCAGTCATCCTCGATGAAGGCCACCATCTCGTTGGCCATGACCTTGGCGGTGGCTATGGTGCTGTCGAGACGGAAGGCGCCGTTCATCTGTATGGAGTCGTAGTAGTCGACGCTGGCGTTGGCCACCTCGGGGCTGAACCAGTGGCGTGTGAAGTAGGCGCCGTATTTGACAGCATGCGCGGGGTGAGGGGCGTAGTCGAAGTCGAGGCGCGCTGTGAGGTCCTGTATGCCAGAGCGGTAGTCGCCGGTGATGGTCGAGGGGCTGCCGCCGTTGGGGGTGGCGCTCTTCTCAATGCTACCGACGATGACGTTGTTGTACTGTGTGTAGGCCACCGTGGCGTTGAGGAAGATCTTGGGGGTGAGCTCGTAGTTCCAGCGCAGTGCCCCCACGAGGTTGCCCCACTCGTTGGCCATGCCCATGCGCATGTCCTCGTCGAGCGAGGTGACGGTGTTTATCTTGCCGTGCACCTTGTCGCGGCCCCAGTAGAAGCTGCTGTATAGACGCGAGCGGTCGCTGAACTTGTGAGTGACCTTGGCGTTGAGGTCGTAGAAGTAGTAGCCGGCATCGAGCTCGGCTTTGCGGTCTGAAGGGACGGTGTCGCTGTCGAGGGCGCGGTTGAAGGCCATGATGGTGGGTATGAGGAAGAGTTCGGCATAGGTGCGGCGCGCCGAGAGGCTGAATGTGGTGCGCTCTTTGACGATGGGACCTTCGATGTTGAGCTTGGCTGAGATGAGACCTATGGAGGCGTTGCCGTGGATTTCCTGGTCGTTGCCGTTGTTCTGTGTGATGTCGAGCACCGAACTGAGGCGGCCGCCGAAACGGGCGGGGAAGGAGCCCTTGTATAGGGTGACGTTTTTCACGGCGTCGGTGTTGAAGGCCGAGAAGAAGCCGCCGAGGTGACTGACGTTGTAGAGTGGCACGCCGTCGAGGAGGAAGAGGTTCTCGTCGGGTCCGCCACCGCGCACGTACATGCCGCTGTTGCCCTCGCTGCCGCTCTGCACGCCAGGCATGAGCTGCAGGGCCTTGATGATGTCGGCCTCGCCGAACATCACGGGTACGGCCTTGATCTTCTCCACGGTCATCTCCGTGGCGCTCATCTGCGACGAGCGTGTGTCGCCGACACGTTCGCCGACGATGACGACCTCGTCGAGCTGCAGGCTGGGCGTGAGGCGCACGTTGAGCTGGCGGTTGCTGTTGAGGGTGAAGGAGAAGAACTGGGGTTCATAGCCCACATACTGCACCTTGAGTTCCACGTCGCCGGAGGGCAGTGTTAGCGAGAATCGGCCGTAGGGGTTGGTGACGGCGCCTTTGCCGCTGCGGGTGTCGACGACGGTGGCACCGATGAGTGTCTCGCCGCTCTTGGCGTCGCTGACGGTGCCGCTGACGGTACGGTTCTGCCCTATGGCCGCAAGCGGCAGCATGATGAACAGTAATAACAATAGTCTATATCTCATACAGTAATTCTTTCACGGTCTTGTGCATCACAGGATGCCGGTAGTCGGGCATGATTTCCGCCAGGGGCTCAAGCACAAAGCGGCGGAGGTGCATGCGGGGGTGGGGGATGGTGAGGTCGGGGGTGTCTATGATCTCGTCGTTGAAGAAGATGAGGTCGATGTCCATAGGTCGGGAGTGGTATTTGTGGTCAGGCTGTGCGGGGCGCACACGGCCCAGCGAGGCTTCTATGGCCAGAGCTTCGTGTAGCACCTCGTGGGCGCCGAGCGCTGTCTGCACAAGCAGGGCGCGGTTGAGAAAGTTCTGCTGCGGGGTGTCGAACTCGCCCCACGGCTCGGTCTCATAAACACCGGAAAGGGCAACGACCGAACCGATACGTTGCCGTATCAGTTCGGTCGCCTGCTCTAGGAGTTGCTCTCGGTGGCCTTGGTTTCCGCCTATGAGTAGTGCTACGCTGTTCATCCGCAGTGAATGAAGCGCTCGACGAGGGCGAGGGTCTTGTCGCAGTCTTTGCCAATGTCGGCGCGGAGGGTACGATCGTCAAAGGCGCGGAGCTGCCTGAGGATGCCGTCGATGAGCTGCGAGGCGAAGATACCGTCCTGCTCGTATACGGCGCGGTCGCGCTCCAGCAGGTCGGCGCTGGCGGCGCAGCTGTCGGGCAGCACGTCGAGCTTAGCGAGAACGTCCTCATGCTCGAAGATGTTGACGCTGACGTAGCGGTCGCGGGCATACTGCAGGGCGTCCTTCATCTCGAAACCGTGGCGGGCAGCGACGGTCATGCCGGCCAGCAGCAGGTACACGTTGGCCGAGCCGTCGGGGGTGCGCAGCTCGATGGTCTGCTTATAGCTGAAGTCCACCTTGTCGTTCTTCTCCAGGGGGTTGGCGCTGGCCATCATGTTGCCTGCGCTGCGGCTCCAGCCCAGAGGTACGCGCACCATGGCGCTGCGGTTGCGGTCGCCCCAGCAGATGTTGGTGGGAGCCTCCTGGTGAGGCACCAGACGGAAGTAAGATGTGGGGTTGGTGTTGCCGAAGGCAGTGAGAGAGCCGGCAAGGCTGAGGATGCCGGCCATGGTCTTCAGGGCTACGTCGCTCAGGCCGTTCTCGCCGACGTACATGTTCTTGCCGTCGAGGCTGACGCGTGTGTGCACGTGCATGCCGCTGCCGGCCTTGCCGACGGTGATCTTGGGGGCGAAGGTTACGGTGATGCCATACTTGTAGCCCAGCTCGCGCATCATCCATTTGGCAATGACCAGCTGGTCAGCGGCTTGCTCAAGGTGTGTGGGCAGGAACTCTATCTCGTTCTGCTCGTACATCAGGTCGCCATGGGTGAAGTTGCCCACCTCGCTGTGGCCGTACTTGATCTCGCCACCGGCGGCGGCAATCATGCGCATGGCCTCGGTGCGGAACTCCTCGAACTTGCAGTAGGGCATGGAGACATGGTAGCCATGCTGGTCTTCAGGCATGTAGGCGTCCTCCTTGGGGGCTATGGCGTAGTACTCCAGCTCGCCCATGACCTCGAACTCCATGCCGCCGGTGGCCTCGCGGAAGGCGCGGTCGGCTTTCTGCAGCGTATACTCGGGGGCCATGGCGAAAGGCTCGCCGTCCTTGGTGTAGAACGAGCAGAGCAGGTCGAGGGTAGGTACGTCGGTGAAGGGGTCGAGGAAGGCGGTGCGGAAGCGCGGGATGACATAGAGGTCGCTGTTGCCGGCCTCGATGTAGGGGAAGAGGCTGCTGCCGTCGACGCGCTCGCCGCTGGTGAGCACCTCGTCGGCATGGGTCAAGCTCTGGATGACGAAGTTAAGCGTGTGCAGTTTGCCGTCGTCGGCCATGTAGCGGAAGTTAATCATCTCTATCTGGAACTCCTCTATGACCTTGAGGATATCTTGTTTGGTGAACTCGGCCATGGGCTTCTCCAGGAAGGTCACCAACGGGTTGGGGTTGAACTTCAGTTGTTCTTGTGTCATGATATATATAGGGTTTAAAATAATTGTCAGTATATAACGCAATAAGCCAATGTATATTGTGCCGCTGTCATTTTTTTATCGCAAGGAACCCGGTACGGAGTCTCTACGGCACCGAGGAGGGGCCGTAGAGGAGGCGATGTGTTTTTCCCCGTCTATTATTAAAAGTAAACCACTATGGGGTAAGTGTGGCGGCGGGATGGATGACGGGTGCTATTAAAAGAAAACCCCTATGGGGTATATGTCGGGCTCATATAGAGCAGAAATATACGTCGTAAGCGTTTCCTATTAATAATATCATCCCTTCAAAGGCCAGCCGATAAGCCGTAGGCGTTATCTATTAATTGCATCAACCCGCCCAAGGCTTCTGCCAGTACGCCGTAGGCGTTTTCTTTTAATAACAGAAGAGGCCCCCTGTTCGGGAGCCTCTTCCTTGGTTAGAGTGTTAACGCTGTCGCTTAGCGAATCACGAGGACGCGTTTGGCGGGAGCGTTGCCGACCTTCACCATGTAGACGCCGCTGTTGGCCATGGTGAACTCCATGGTCTCGTTGGCGTTGGCCTTGGTGGCGACGGTGCGGCCGTTGAGGTCGTAGATGTAGATGTCCTCACCCTCGGCACCCTTGACAATAATCTTGTTGTCGGTGCTGTAGATGTTCATGTCGGCGGTGACATCGTTGATGCCTTCGTGCTGACGGAACATAGCGGTGATGGTGATGGCGGCGCCGTAGTCGGCATAGAACTGACGCACGATGCCGAAGTTGGCGCTGGCCTCAGTGGTGTAGATGGTTGTATCACCCATCGGCTGACCGGCCACGGAGATAGCGAACTGCCAGGCATAGAGCTCGAAACCAGCATTGGCGGTGGCAGTTGCCGACAAGGTGTCGCCGACAGCGACCATCATGGTGCCGTTCGGGTTGATGCTACCCATAGTGGCGTCATTGACGGTGTAGGTCACAGCAACGCTGTCGGGCGTGGGTACGCCAGCCTGGAAGTAGGCGGTGAAGGTCATGCTGGTGATACCATAGCCCATCATCGTGGAAGCGAGGAAGTAGTAGCCGGACTGGTACTGAGCACCAACAGTGTCGGCTGTACCGTCGCTGTAGTCGATAATCCAAGCCACGAAGCTGTTGCCGGTGGTCGGGATGGCGTTGAAGAAGACGGTATCGCTAGCACCGTAGGTGTAGGTGCCGGGAGCCGGGTTGGTGGTACCCAGGTTGGCATCGTTGGTGGCGAAGGTCACGGTGAGGTTGGTCGGGGTGACCTGCGGAGCCCACATCGGGGTGATGGTCATCGGGTAGGTGTAGATAGGATAGTAAACTCCACCGTAGTCGACGCTGTCGGTGACAACACCGGCGGCAGTCTGAGCCCACTTCTCGAAGTCGCCGTTGGCGAGGGTCTGAGCGAGACCGGCATCCATGACGCCGTTGTTCTTGCTCTCCCAGTAACTGGTGGTATCGCCGGCGAGGTTGATGTTACCCTCAACGAAGGTAATGTCGCCGAGGCCGTAGCTGCCAACAGTCCAGTTGAAGCGCGGGTCGTAGGCAGCTATGGTGTCGAGAGCGTTCTGGACGGTGATGCTGCCGTTGAAGCGGACGCCCCAAGCGTAGGCGGCATTGGCCCAGTTGACAGCCATGACCATCTGGTTGTTACCGCTACCAACCCAGTAGACGATGTCGCTGGCGGCGATGGTAGCCTCGGTGACAGGCTGCGGTGTGCTCTGGACATCGAACAGTGCGGTGACGGTGATGGTGTAGTTGTTGTCAGCAAAGCTCTGCGGTATCGTACCGTAGTTGACGGGGTTGCTGAAGTCAGCGTCGGTGGCGAAGGTGGTGTCGGTATTGATCAGGCTGCCAGTGGCGTTGTAGATGCCAAGCACCCAAGCGGTGAGTTCATAGCCGGTGTTGGGAGTTGCCTGTGCGGTGACGGCGCTGCCCACAACGACGTTGTAGGTGCCGGCGGCAGGAGTGATGGTACCCATTGTGGCATTGTTCACGGCGTAGGTCACCTGGACGCTGTCGGGAACACCGGGCTCGAAGTAAGCGGTGAAGCTTACGCTGTCATAGCTCATCCAGCTGGAGGCCGGTACATAGTAGCCGTTGGCATACTGGGGACCAAGTTCCTGCGGAGCGTTGTTGCCCTGAACGATGACCCACTTCTGGAAGATGTAGCCGTTGTTGGCCTGCGAGCCGAAGAAGATGGTGTCGCCCTCAATATAGTTGTAGACGCCGGGGGCGGGGTCGGTGGTACCCATGGTGGCATCGGCAGTGGCGAAGGTCACCTTGAGAGTGTCAGGCACATAGGCGCCTTCGTACACCTGTACGTCGTCAATCATGAGAACATACATGTCGGTGCAGTTGTGATGACGGAAGGCCACATAGATGTCCTGACCGGCATAGGCCGATAGGTCGAGGGTCTTCACTTCTTCAGAACCATTGGAAATGGTCCACTCGTTCACCATCGTGAAGGCGGAGGTGTCGGTAGTGGTGGTGGAGACATAGATACCATAGTGCTCAGCGGGATAGCTGGTAGCAGAAGCTACTTTCCACTGCATGGTAACAGTGCTGTTGGCATTGCTGTGCAGTTTCGGGCTGATCATCCAGTTGTCGGGAGTCAGAGCCTCGTAGGTGGCATTGTCATAGGAGTAAGACATCATGTATTCCTGTGCGTCGCCGGTATAATCTATCTGGTTAGTCCAGCCTAAGCCGTCATTGTCGGCGTCGATGAGGGTCCAGCAGTTGCGGGTGTTACTGGTGGCGCTGAAGTCCTCATTGAAGGGCAGGTTGATGGCGGTGGTGGCGCAAGCGGTGTTGGCCGTGATGGTCATGGTGTCGCTGTTGCCGGTGGCGCAGTTAACCACAACACCGAAGGTGTAAGCGGTCATAGCGGTGAGGCCGGTGACCTCATAGGAGGTGGTGGTCACGTTGGCGGCAATCACGCTGCTGTCAGCCATGTCGAGCACGGTGAAGCTTGTGGCATCGCTCGTCCAGCTCAGGCTGATGCTGGTGGTAGTGGCGCTGTCGACGGTCAGAGCACTGACGGGATAGCAGTAGTCGCCAGTCAATTCGGTGACAACGACGCTGTCGACCCAAGCATTGTACTGGTAGTTGCCGTAGTAGTGGACAGCCAGCTGGGTGGCGGTGGCGGGAATCACAAAGGTCTGGCTCTGCCAGTCGCTGGCACTGGAGCCGCCGTTGGTGGTATAGGGAGTGGGATCCCACACGGTGTCGGTGGCAGTGATGTAGCCGAAGAACAGCTGGTCAGATGTACCATAGGTGCCATAGACCACCTTGACCTGCAGGTTGGTGGCGTCGGTGCTGACGTTCATCAGCGGCGAGAAGCCGTACTGGTTGTAGTCGCTGGCATAAGAATATGAGCTGAAGCGCATGACGTCGCGGTCGCTGACGGTCACGAAGCCCATACCGTTGCTGCCGCCGACGTTTGCAGTGTTGTTGCTCACGAGAGTCCAGCAGTTGCGTGTGGCGCTGGTGGCGGTAAAGGTCTCGGTGTAGGGCAGGGTGACTGCGGCGCAGGCAGTGGTGAAGTTGACAAAGCGCTTGTCGCTCTCGTCGTTGGTGCAGACGGCAGACACACCGTAGATGTAGTTCGTCATGGCGGTGAGGCCGGTGAGGGTAATGGTGGTGTCGCTCAAATTCTGTACTAAGGTGGTGTCGGAATTGCTGACAACATAGAGGTTGTAGCTGCTGGCATCACCAGTCCAGCTGAGGGTTGCTTCGTCAGCCGTGACGTTGCTGGCGGTCAGGTTGCTCACAGTGGGGCAGCTGGGTGCTTCGCCGGGAGTGTAGGCAAATGTGGTCTTCGGCAGGAAGTTGCGCTGGCTGACGCTGCTGCCGTAGCCGCCCTGCGAGGCGCCGGTGGCGCTCACGCCATACCAGGTGCAGCTACTCCAGGTGCCCGTAGTGGGCTGCTCGAAGGCTATCAGAAGGTTGCCACCCATGTACTGATAGGGGGTGGTGAGGGTGAACTCCATAACGTTGTTCACAATTGAGAGGCTGCCGGTGTAGACCTGGGTCATGTTGCTGACGGTGGCCAGGCTGTTGACGGTGGTCTCGCTGGTCTCGGTCATGTAGACCTCGAAGCTGGCGGCGCCCCAGTTCACATTGGCGTTGCTTGAATAGAAGGTCAGCGAGTTGATGGTGCCATACTGCATGGCGTTGAGGTCGTTGGCCGGGATGATGAACTGGCTCTTGATGCCCTCATCCACGTACATACCATATATAGGTACATAATTATTGGTGGAGGTACCATCGTTCACAGTGATGATGTAGGCGTTGGTCGGAGTGAAGGTAATCTCGGTACTCCAGGCGCTGGTGTCATCAGCACCGCAGATGGCGCGCACCTTGGCGGTGATAGCCTGTTCGGCGGTGAGGTTGGTCAGGTCGTGGGTGGAGTCGCTGACGGTGATGAGGTTGGCCATGTCGCCGTTGAGGCAGATCTGCCACTCGGAGGCTTCGCCGGCCTCATGCCAGTTGAGGGTAGCCACGGTGCCGTCGCCGGGGGTCAGGCTGGCGGCCAGACCGGTGGGAGCCGGGCAGGAGATGAGAGTGGTGAAGCTGATGGTCACGAACTCGCTCTCGTCGCTGCCGCAGTTGGATGTCACGCCGAAGGTGTAGGCGGTCTCGCTGCTGAGGGCATAGAGTACGACGGTGGTGTCGGTAGCATACTCGTAGACCGTGGTGTCGCTCATGTCGTAGATGGTGTAGCCGTCGGCATCGCCTTCCCAGGTCAGGGTGGCGGTGTGGGCGGTGATGTCGCTCACAACGAGGTTCTCGACGTGCAGGCAGGCAGGAGCCTCGCGCACTATTACGTTGTCGATGGCGGCATAGTAGTTTTGGCTGGTACCGCCACGATAGCAGAATGCCAAGCGGGCGCCATTGTCGAGGGTGCCGGCGGGTATGTTGACTTCAACGGGGGTTATTGTGGTGGTCTGTGCGCAGGAGTCGAGAGCCACAAAGGTGGTGGCATCGCTGGCATCGGACATCACACCAACCAGGATGGTGCCGTTGTAGGCGGACACGCCCTCGTTGCGATAGCTGAACAGGAGCTGCAGGGCACCAGTGACCTCGAAGTCAGGCAGGATGGCGTAGAGCGGTGTGCTGCTGCTGCTCTTGAAGAAGAGGCAGTTACCGCTGACTGCATAGCTGCTGTAAGATGTCATGAATGCTTGGGGATAGGTGGAGGTGCTGGTGCTCATGTTGAGGAAGCTCCAGCATCCAGGCAGCTCGTGGTTGGGGTAGCCGCTGGGAGCAGAACTACTACTAATAGTGACATTGTAGCTGTCGAAGTTCTCGGTGTAGGGGTTCTCGCTGTCGATGACAATGGTGGTGCAGGCAGTGCGAGCGTTCACGACTACCATCTCAGCCAGGTCACCGCCGCAGTCGGCGGCCACACCGAACACATAGGGAGTGTTGGCGGTAAGGTTCTCAACGGTATAGGTGGTGCCGGTGATGTTGTCTTCCACGAGGGTGGTGTCATCCGGGGTAACGGTATAGACGCTGTAGGTGGCGCCGGTGTTGTTGGCGTCGACCCAGGACAGCGTGACGCTCTCACTGGTGACATTGTCCACAGCCAGGTTGGTGACCGCCAGGCAGGAAGGAGCCTCAGCGATGACGAAGTTGTCCAAATAGGTGGACGAACCATACTGGCTTTCGCCGCGCAGGATGATGTAACCCTCGCCGGTGAAGGGAATGGTGAACACATAGGTGTACCAACCGATGGCGGACTCTGCAGTCACCACGTTGTTATCGGTCTGGGTGAAGTTGCGATAGAGGAAGCCGAGTTCGGTAGCTCCTTCGATGTTGCCATCGGTGCTGGCATAGACGCGCACACCTTCGCTGGTGTAGCTTGAGCCGCTGGCATTGCGGTAGACATCAATGGAGAACTGATAGACCGAACCTGTCGGGATGTCCATCAAGGGGAGCATCAACTTGGTCATGGTGCCGCTGGTCATGTCGCGCAGACGGCACTGGCCGGTGGCGTTGGTGCCATTGGTGGTGGTGTAGAGCTCGAAGAAGTAGGCACCGTTGCCGGAGATGTGCTCGTTGGTCCAGCAGGGGATGGCGAGCGTTGTGGCAGTGCTGGTGGATAATGCATCGAAGTTCTCACTCCAGGGGAAATCGGTGTTGGCCAAACAGGCAGTACGGCCGGTGATGGCCTCGGCCTCCGAAGCGTCGGTGGCCGAGCAGTTGGCCACAACGTTGAAGGTGTACTCGGTGTTGGCATCGAGGTTTTCAACGGTGTAGGTGGTGCCGGTGATGCCGCTGGCGATGACGCCTTCAGCGTCAGAAACGGTGTAGGTGGCGCTGCTGTTGACATCGTCGGCCCAAGTCAGCGTGATGCTGCTGGAGCTGGTGGCGCTGACGGCCAGGTTGGTCACGTGGAAGCAGTTGGGCAGCTCCTCGACCGCTATGTTGTCGATACCGCAGTAAACGGTGCTGTAGCTGTAGGTACCGGTGCCGTTGTGGGTGCCGGAGAACTTGAAGGCCAGACGGGCGCCGGCGGGGGCGTTGGCAGCCAAGGTCGAGAGGCTTAGCTCCTCAACACTCTGAATGGAGCTGACGGCTTGGTAGGACACCATGCTCACGAAGGTGGAGGTGTCGTCGCCGGTGACGTAGCCGAGTTCGAGCGTCGTAGCGGCGCCAGTGGCGCTGTAGGCGGTGCTCATCTTATAGTCGAAGGATATCTGAAGGGTGCTCAGCTCTTCGGCAAAGGCAGGCATAACGGCATACTTGGTGTTGCCGCGAGCAGTCTCATAGCCGATGTAGGTCTGGCTGGTGACGGCTGAACCTGTGACCTGTATGGGCAGGCACAGGTACGGGTCGTTGGCGACCAAGCAGCCGTAGGAAGAGGTGTAGCCATACTGGATAAGGCCGCCGTAATAGCTGCTGGAGGTTTCTGCGGTGTTGGTGCCGTTGCTGGCATAGAACCAGCAGGCAGGGATTACAGCAGTGCCCGAGGTGGGAGAAGTGGGCACCGTGCCATATCCGCCGAAGTTTTCGATAAAGGGTATTGCGGTGGTTGCATCGCAGGCGGTACGGCCACTGACGGGAAGAGAATATCCGGTGACATCGCCACCGCCGCAGTCAGTCATCACGACGAAGGTGTAAATGGTGTTGGCGTTAAGGCCAGTGACAGTGTAGGTTGTGCCGTTGATGTTGGCCGCCACAAGGGTGGTGTCGGTCGGGGTGGCGGCATAAACGCTGTAGGTTGCGCCGGTGTTAAGGGCGTCGGCCCAGGTCAGCGTCAGGCTGCTGTTGGTGGTCTGCGTGGCATCGATAGCCAGGTCGGATACCTTGAAGCAGGTGGGGGCAGCGCCGTAAGTGAAGGTGCACTTAGGCAGGAAACTGTAGGAGTCACCATCGTGGCTGTTGTACGCCACGTCGTCGGTGGTGGTTACTCCGAGGAAGTACCAGCGGTTCCAGCTGGCAGCGGCGTGGTTGAGATCAACCAGCAGGTTGCCGCCGTTGTACAGGTAGGCCTGGTCGAACTCGATGGTCAGTGTGCCCGTCGAGCAATCGAAGTAGCCCTGATAGACCTGCGTGAGCGTGGTGGTGTTGTCCAGCGCGCTCAATGTGGTCGCTGTGGTTTCGCCGAGCGAGACGGTCCACGTGCCCAATCGGCTGGCAGCGGTGTTGCCACCGTTGCTGGCGCTCGGGTCAATGTAGAACACCATCTGCATGATGGCCTGACCGCTCATGGCGGTCAACTCACTTGCAGGGTAGATCATCTGGTTGTGCTGGGCGGCGTCAGCGTTATACCCGTCGAAGGGTATATACTGGTTGTTAACCGTTCCGTCACACACCGTCAAGGTCTGCGCCTGCGATGCGAATGGCAGCAATAGCGCCACAAGCATCAAAGTTCGTAGAAACTTTTGCATGATGTTTTGTTTTTGTTGGTTAATATTGAATTTGTTTGACATATGTTTTCTATTTTGTATCCTTAATTTTTATCTCTGTTCTGCACGTCGGTTGCGTCTGATTTCTTTCAATGTTTCCGGGTTGTTCTAATATTCTTATTCTCCGTATATTGTATTAATAAAGCCCCGCTTTGGGCGGTTTTATTCATTTGCAAAGGTAACAAAAACTTTTTTATACGCAAAGACTTTTATCTATTTTTAACACACCCTCGGCATGCACCCTTTTGGATGCCAGTGTTTTCTATTTTTACCCAACCGTCAACCGGACGAAGAAACCGACGGATGTTAAATTAACATAATTTGATACAGTTCGGCTACAAAACGGCTACAAAACGGCTACAAGACGGCTACAAGACGGCTACAAGACCCCATGAAGACCGCATCGATGAACACCTGTTGAAAAAATATATAGAACTTTTCCTCCCGCATGTCGCGGAATTGTCGTATCTTTGCAGTCGCAAATGTGGATAGATTTGTAATGATTGCAACCACGAGAAAAAATGCTAAAGCGTTAATTCAATGGCGATTTCAGTACACATCTTTTCACTGTTAAAACATAATATTAACAGTTAAAAGTAACGTAAATGAGCTATTATTTCACTTCCGAAAGTGTCAGCGAGGGCCATCCCGACAAGGTGGCCGACCAGATTTCCGACGCATTGTTGGACGAATTCCTCCGTCACGACCCCGAGAGCCATGTGGCCTGCGAGACGCTGGTTACCACCGGCTTGGCTGTGGTCAGCGGCGAGGTGACCTGCAACGGGTGGGTCGACGTGCAGAGCACCGTGCGCGATGTCATCAAGGGCATCGGCTACACCAAGGGCGAGTACAAGTTCGAGGCCGAGAGCTGCGGCGTGCTCAGCGCCATCCACGAGCAGAGCCAGGACATAAACCAGGGCGTCAGCCGCAAGGCCAAGAAGGACCAAGGTGCCGGCGACCAAGGCATGATGTTCGGCTACGCCTGCCGCGAAACCGACGAGCTGATGCCGCTGCCCATCTGTCTGGCCCACGTCATCCTCATCGAGCTCGGCAAGATACGCCGCGAAGGCCGCCAGATGAAGTATTTGCGCCCCGACGCCAAGAGCCAGGTGACCGTGCAGTACAGCGACTCCGGCAAGCCCGAGCGCATAGACACCATCGTCGTCAGCACCCAGCACGACCCCGATGTGGAGCAGAAGCAGATACGCGCCGACGTGGAGAAGATACTGCTGCCGCGTGTGGTGAAACGTCTGCCCAAGGCCACGCAGAAGCTCTTCGGCAAAGATGTCAAGCTCTTTGTCAACCCCACGGGCAAGTTCGTCATCGGCGGCCCACACGGCGACACCGGCCTCACCGGGCGCAAGATTATCGTCGACACCTACGGCGGTCGCGGCGCCCACGGCGGCGGCGCCTTCAGCGGCAAAGATGCCAGCAAGGTCGACCGCTCGGCGGCCTACGCCACACGCCACATCGCCAAGAACCTCGTGGCCGCAGGCCTCTGCGACGAAGCCCTCGTCCAGGTGGCCTACGCCATCGGCGTGGCCGAGCCCGTGGGCCTCTATGTCAACACTTACGGTACCGCCAAGGTGAAGATGAACGACGGCGAGATAGCCACCCGTGTGAAGCGTCTCTTCGACCTGCGCCCCTACGCCATCGTGGAACGCTTCGGGCTGAAGAACCCCATCTTCCGCCCCACCGCCGCCTATGGCCACATGGGACGCGACCCCTACGAGGACTATGTCACCGTCTACGACGCCGCCGGCCGCAAGCACCGCAAGAAGGTGCAGTTCTTCGGCTGGGAGAAGACCGATATGGTCGATGCTATAAAGAAAGAATTCAAGCTGGGCCGATAAGTGGATATTGTTGAACACATACGCGCATCGCGCGACATCGGGCGCGAAGAGCTGGAGCAGCTGCTGACCACCGGCGACAAGGCGCTGGTGGAGCAGCTGCGGAGCACGGCGCGCGGTGTGGCCGACGGGGTCTACGGCAAGCGCATCTTCATGCGCGGCCTCATAGAGCTCACAAGCCACTGCAAGAACGACTGCCTCTACTGCGGCCTGCGGCGCAGCAACCGCACGGCTGTGCGCTACCGCCTGACCGAGGAGCAGATATACGACTGCTGCGATACCGGCTACCGTCTGGGCTTCCGCACCTTCGTGATGCAGGGCGGCGAGGACGGCTGGTTCAACGACGAGCGCATGTGCCGCATCGTGGCGACGGTGCGGCGGCGCTACCCCGACTGCGCCATCACCCTCTCGCTCGGCGAACGCAGCCGCGAGAGCTACCAGGCCCTCTTCGACGCCGGCGCCAACCGCTACCTGCTGCGCCACGAGACCGCCGATGCGGCGCACTACGCCCGCCTGCACCCGGCCGATATGTCGTGGCGGCACCGCATGGATTGCCTGCAGGCCCTCAAGGAGATAGGCTACCAGGTGGGCTGCGGCTTCATGGTGGGTTCGCCCCACCAGACTTTCGACACTCTGCTTGCCGACCTGCAGTTCATACGCTCCTTCCGTCCCCACATGGTGGGAATAGGCCCCTTCATACCGGCCCACGATACTCCCTTCTCCGGCGAACCCAAGGGTAGTGTGCAGTACACGCTGCGCCTGCTGGCCATCATCAGGCTGCTGCTGCCCGACGTGCTGCTGCCGGCGACCACAGCCCTCGGCACCCTGCATCCGCAAGGGCGAGAACTCGGCATACAGTATGGCGCCAACGTGGTGATGCCCAACCTCTCGCCGCGCGACCACCGCAAGGACTACTCCATCTACGACAACAAGATATGCACCGGCGAGGAGTCGGCGGAATGCCGCGCCTGCACCGAAGCCCGCATAGCACGTATCGGCTACGAGATGGTGGTGGACAGAGGAGACCACAAGGAGGTTATAGGTTAATGTATTTTGTTATGAAGAGAGTTGTATTGGTGTTGCTGATGGCTGTGGCGTTAAGCGCTGCAGCACAGGAACAAGTGAACCTAGGGCTCATCCCCACGCCGCAAAAAGTGGAAATGACCGTCGGGAAAGTTTGCGATCTCGTAAAGGCAAAGGTGAAGGAGGTGCAAGTGGACACGCTGCCTGTTGCAGCGAACCTCGACCAGGCCTACCAGCTTGTGATAGAACCGAAGCGTGTGACGATACGGTATGTGGGCAATGAGGGTTTGCGCAACGCCCAGCTGACACTCACTCAACTGGAGAAACTTTATGACAACAACGTTCCATGCTGCATCATCACCGACTGGCCGGCGTATAAATATCGCGGTTGGATGGACGACATCAGCCGCGGACCTGTGCCACACGAGGCCTACCGCCAGAAGCAGTACGAGACGCTCCATGCGCTGAAGTACAACTTCTCTAACTACTACACCGAGCACACATTGTACCAGCCGGAATTCCCTGACCTCGCGCCTGCCTATGCCGCCGAATGCAAGCCGCTCCCCGACGAAGTGATCAACCTCCAGCTCTTCGCCCACGCCGAGAAGACATTGCGCATCCCGTTCTATCAGCACCTGATGGACAGCAAGGCTAACTTTAATCCCGCCAACGAAGCTACTTATGACTTCCTGCGCAAGCGCATCAAAGGGGCTTTCGAGCGCATACCGTTTAATGTCAGCCGGGACACCCGGCATCCGTTTTTCATCATCAACTGCGACGAGACAGAGCAGCTGGGTACGGGACGTGCGAAAGAACTCGTCGACCGCAAAGGAGCCGACCAAGTCTACGTCGACCACATCAACCGCTGCTACGAGATAATAAAAAACCTTTCACCTTTCACCTCTCACCTTTCACCTAGAGTAATCATGTGGGGTGACATCGTGGCCAAGACCCCGGCGATGATGAAGCAGCTGCCGAAGGACATGACCTACATCATGTGGGCCTACGAGCCGCTGGACAGCTACGACCACCTGATACGTCCGTTCAAGGAGAACGGCACACCTTTCTGGGTGGCGCCATCGCTGAGCCATAGCAGCAATATGATTCCCAACCCCTACCGCTACATGAAGAATATCGCCAACCTCGCTCGCGACGGCTGGCGGAATGGCGCCGAGGGTTTGATGAACACCTGTTGGGACGACAACGGCGAGGCGTTGTTCGACAACTGCTGGCACGGCCTCTTCTGGAGCGCCGAGATGGCTTGGAACCCCATCAAGACCTACGACCCCGAGGAGTTCGCCCGCCGCGAACGCCAATTCAACGAGAACTTCGAGCGGCTTTTTTACGGCAATACAACTATAGCCAACGTCAATACTCTCTATGAGGTGGGTGCTTTAGAGGGTAACCCCGCTGTCGCAGATTGGTACACCTCCGCTGCGTTGATGGAGCCGCTTTTGAATTTCAATCCCGATAATACCTCGGAAGCGATGCACGAGCGCATAGAGCATGTTGGTCATCTGATCGATGGAATCCACGTTGATTCAGCGGCTAATCCCCATGCCCACTATGCTTTGAAACGCATTTCCGCTACTCTGAATAAATGTCGGTTGCGACTCTATGTTTCCGACAGCACGCTCCATCCAGAAATACCTTATTTCGATACGTTTTATCTACGAGAGCTCTTCGACCTCAAGCGGGAGTACCTCCGCCTCTGGGACCAGGAAAACGGCGAGTATGAGAGGTATATCGTCTGCAACCGCTATGACGACCTTGCCCGCGAGGTGCTGGAACTCGACCGCCATGTGTTCATGGAAGTTTCTAGTGTATCTAGTAATTCTAGTGTATCTAGCCCGTCGGTCACCCTCCACACCCTTTACAACGACCGTCCCATCTACTACACTCTCGACGGGAGTGAACCGACGGCATCGTCGACCAAGTATACAGAGCCGTTCCCCTTGGAACGGTCGGCCACCATCAAGGCTATCTGCTACAATAAGTACGGCGAGGGCGTTGTTAGCGAGCAGTACCTCCTCTCGCACAAAGGTATGGGGTCTAAGATAAAGCTGAACACACCGTTCTCTACCTATAAGTCTATCTACAGCGGCGGGGGAGAGGATGCCCTTATCGACGGCCAGCTCGGCAGCAACACCACCTACGCCGACGGTCGCTGGCAAGGCTACTGGGGCGATAGCATCGACGCCACCATCGACTTCGGCAAGCCGATGGATGTCCACGAGGTAAGCATGCGCTTCATGCAGAACACATTTGATTGGATACTTGCCCCTACGCAAATAAAAGTATACGCCTCTGCCGACGGCAAGGCTTGGGCATTGGTAGCAGACAAGCACTTCAGCATGGACCCACGAGAGACAGGCATGCGATTGAAACAGTGTGCGGTGGAACTCGGCCCCGCGAGTGTCGGCTATCTCCGCATCGTTGTTCCCAACCCAGGGCCGCTGCCCTCGTGGCACCCCGCTCCCGGCCAGCCCTCCTATCTCTTCACCGACGAGATTGTGATACGCTGAACTTTGCATGTAAATAAAAGGTAATTAGTTAATTGCACAGATATTGCCCTCTTTTTGGCCGTTTTTGCCGGAAAGAGGGCAATTTTTGTGCAGGAAAGGGCCTTTAGATAGCATTGTGCAACGCGGTTTTGCTATGGTTGCAAAAAATATTTTGGTATGCAAGATGCTGTTATTCATGTTAAATGGGTGTGGAAATAAAATTATTTTGAAAAAATATTTGGTGGGAATGAAAAAAGGTTGTACTTTTGCAGCCGTTTTCCGCCAGAGGAGAACAGAGAAATTTGACATGATGAGAAGAAAGAGATAGCGTGTGTCGGCATACATATATAGATATGTGTGCGACACGAGACGAGTCAAAAGGTAAAACGAAACAATTCTTACAATGAAGAGTTTGATCCTGGCTCAGGATGAACGCTAGCGGCAGGCTTAACACATGCAAGTCGAGGGGTAACGCGGAGTAGCAATACTCTGGCGACGACCGGCGCACGGGTGCGTAAC
>JAEEGG010000536.1_pt1 | contig 119734 bp, 88 predicted proteins | sample 9134161 | NCBI WGS metagenome assembly JAEEGG01 (sample SAMN16246543, study PRJNA631951) | gut metagenome | biome: gut microbiome; feature: rumen; material: CR-attached | host: Bos | place: Iran: Karaj | collected 2018-10
GTGGAGATGATTTGTGCAGCCAAAAAGCGTAAAGAGGCTTGGGTCAAGAAAATGCAAGCTCAGTGGACTGAGGAAGACAAGATTCGAAAAGAAGCTGCCGAGTCACACTATTATGACATAGATGACCTATAGACCTATAGGCTATGAACGCACTCGATACCAACCGCAACAATGTTAATTCACCATACAAAGTATGGTCGAGTGGAAAGGTGATACACTTCGAATACAACAAATAGCACCATCGCCCGTTATGGAGTTACAGAAGGATATAACCATCTCGCTGATCATTCCCGTCTATAAGGTTGCGCCCTATATAGAGCGGTGCATGAAGTCTGTCATCAGCCAGACCTACGACCATTTTGAATGTATCCTTGTCGACGATGCCTCGCCCGACGACAGCATCGCCCGCTGCGAACGGATGATTGTCGACTACAAGGGAAACATCCAGTTCCGCATCCTCCGCCACGAACACAACCGAGGCCTCTCTGCTGCGCGCAATACTGGTATGGATGCCGCCACTGGCGACTATATCCTCTTCATCGACAGCGACGACATGATCAGCGACGACTGCGTGGAGCGGCTGATGGAACCCGTCATAGCCGACAGAACCGTCGAGATGGTCTACGCCGCACACATGAAGTTCGCTGACAACGGGCAGATGTATCAGCCAAAGATCTATGCCCGAGAAAGGGCCGAGTATAAGACCCTGCGCGAGGTGCGCGACTACTATTTTTCACCTGGCAGACCATTTATCAACGCAGCCTGGAACAAACTGACCAACCGCGAGCTCATCATCAGCAACGGTCTGCGATTCAAGGATGGCCAATTGTGGGAGGACGCCATATGGACCTTCTTCGAGATGAAGCACCTCAGTCACCTCGTCTTCATCCCTACCGTCACCTATTTCTATTTCCAGCGCCCCGACTCCATCACCTTTGCCACCGGCAAGGAACAGGTTATCATCCACAAGAACATCATCTCCGATGTCATTTCCTGCAACTTCACGCCTGGCGAAGAAAGCCGCGAGGCAGTCAGATACCTGCCCGACTTCCTCTTCTATTACGTCCGCCAGCCTAAGAATCGAGAGCAGAGAGCCGTTGCCCGTCGGTTCGGCAAAGCTATGCCTTGGATGGAATACCCTAAAGAGCGTTTGCTCCTTATGGCGGCCAACATCCTGCCACGCACCGACGCCGGTCTCGACATCTTCAAGCGCCTCACCAAAAGGCTCAAAATCCGGATATAACACCTCCGCAGCTATACCCTAATACTAAAGGTGCTCTAGTGTCATACTAAAGGGTGTTTAGTGTCGGGGTATAGCGTTTGAGGTTAAATTGCGTTCACTCCAGAACAATGGGCTAGGCACGAGAAGTTCGTGGAGATGATTTGTGCAGCCAAAAAGCGTAAAGAGGCTTGGGTCAAGAAAATGCAAGCTCAGTGGACTGAGGAAGACAAGATTCGAAAAGAAGCTGCCGAGTCACACTATTATGACATAGATGACCGGAATATGTAGCACTCATTGTACCACGAACGCATCCTCAATTGCAGACAGTTATCGATCTCTTTGAAGAGCAAATCGCGATGTTCTGTGCCAACAAACCATTGGAATACTGAGGCAAAAGCATTCAGACTTTCTGTACTCTAAAACAACAAGAATAAAGATGTGGAAGTCATAATGGCTTCCACATCTATTTTATTGTCTGAGAGATATAAGACCTTTCACCTTTATCTCTGTTCCCTTGATCCTTTAATCTGCAGGCGTCATTTTCTCTACGTTAATAGTGATAGGAACATTGACTGTAACACCATATGTTACTGACATATTGAATACTGTCTCACCCTCGCCAACTACCTCAAACTGATAATTCTTCGGAGTTTCTTCAAGATCTGAATAATCAACACTCCAATCAGATGCAGGTGAAGTCCTCGTACAACCACTGACCATTGTTTTTATCATAGCAGCTTCTGTTCCCATAGCATCCAACATATCCTGAAGAGTTGTTGTATAATTCATAGGTTTATTGGATGTCGTCATACTTTGATTTTCAGATATATGTAAGGCATTGGCAATAGTAGTAGGAATGGTTGCCGAAGCTGTGATCTTATACCTCGTATAGGTCTTTGTCACATTATAGATCTTGTTAGCATCCAAAGTTTGAGATGCCCCAAAGCTAATGTTACTACCAACACCCACTTTAACAGAAGCACTGCTCAGCATAGTGCCACTGGGGAAGCCAGCAACAAACTTGGCATGGATGACAGGATTGTCACTTGTTCCGCTGGCTGTCGTAGTAACAGAACCAGTGCGTACGGCACTACCACCATTATTAATAGTAACACTAACAACATCCCCTGCATCCGTTCCGTCCTCTAAAGTGATGTCGAAGGAAATGAATGTTGATTTCTGAGCGCCATTGAAATCGAACGAAGTACCATCTTCAAAATAATAAGCTGAAGTTTTAAAGAAACTGAACATCTGAACAGCCTCTTCGTTGCTGGTAGCAATAGCTGTTGTATATGCAGGAACGAATCCACGACTTTTAAATTGTGCTAAAGTGCCGAGAATCTGATCGTTATTACTTTTAATAACAGCATTCAGTTGGGTTGTCCCGTTTACGAGTGAACCTCCTGCTTCGACGGTCAAATTACCCGAGAAACTACCATCATAGTTTACTCCAGCTTTACCACTAACCCAAGACAACTCGCCATAGACCTTTCCGTCAGAAGTCCAAATATATAATTTGTCAGTCTCCTGAAACTTATAATTATTGTATCCATCCAGTGTAGCACGGGTCATACTGCCACTACTAACATTTGCAGTAAAGGGGACGATACGTGCTTGTTCTGGCTGAGGAGTCTCAATAATCTCATTATCTTCGCTGCTGCATGCTGCGGTGAGCAACAGGAATGCCAATACGGGCATTGCCTTCAAATATTTCTTGATAACCATAATCCACTGAATCTTTAAAGAGTAAAACAATAATTACAAATCACCACCATCACTAAGTCCATAGCCGCCACCAATGTAATCAGTCCCTTCAGAGTTATATCCTCCGAATCCGCCCGTACTCGTGACACCGCTACCGGCCAACAGATGTGGCTGCTTGCTTAATACTACCACCTTCATGGATGGTTTTTCATAATTTCTTTTTTTCATACGCTATAATTTTAATGTTAAGATGTTGCTTAATTTGGTTGCAAAGTTACGCACTTTCCGTGAAATTTCCAAATTTTATCACCAATATTTTGCCGTTGTTCTCCGACAATCCCGCATTTTCACCTTTCGCAGCCACCGCTGCCCTACCTTTTCCCGATCGCTGCCCGCCCCAAGAGTTTTTGCCCAAAGACAGAGTGAGCTAAGAATCTACCGGATATTCTCAGCCTCATAAAAGGGGCTCAATTGTCTGGTATGATAACATTTGTATTCTTCGGATTTCAATCTTTGTCGTAAATTGTGCTCCATTATAATGCCATATCGACTCGAAAAAATCTATTTCTTCGCAAAATGCTTGCATAGTTCAGGAATTCTTCTTATTTTTGCAGAAAAATATATTATATGCCAACAATATTTGTATTCTTCGGCTTTGATCACGGTTTTAAGAAGCAGCAGATAGCACTAATAGAGTCTATTATAGAGGAGAATGTCGAGGTTATTTCTGAAAGATGGAAGGTTTATTTTAACAAGTAAGTATATGGAACAGATGAAAATAGCTAAAGTTTGGGTAGATGCCACTCATGTTTATGCCGAGACGACTAACGGCATACGTGCATGCTATGCTTTCTCTGAATGGCCCCGTCTGGCAAATGCGACAATGGAAGAAAGACAAGATTTTCATCTTTCCTACTCAGGCATTCACTGGCCACAGATTGACGAAGATCTCAGTTTTGAAGGAATGTTCGAAGATAATAATCTCTGTGAGCATTCTCCCAAAGAGGAATATGTATTCTTTCCATCGTTCTAACTAATAACCTGCCGCCGCTGCCCTACCTTTACCCGATAAAAAATAAGCCCTCGGCAGTGATTGGCCGAGGGCTGTATTTGAAATAGGTACGTGCGCGGGTTAGAAGAAGAGGTAGCGGTTGTCGACGATACCTGCCTTCTGATAGAGCTCCTGAATGAAGAAACGGGTAGCCTGCGTGGCCTTCATCTGAAGGGTCTGCTCGGTGTCCTTGTCGTCGAACTTGGCACCCTCACGCTCGGTCTTCTTCAGCACCTGGAAGAGGTAGGCACCGCCGTTACCCTTCACCAGAGACTTGCTGAAACCACCCTCCTTGACAGCTGCCACAGCACCTGCGAGAGCGGGCTCGCTGGAACCGGTTGACATCACGAACACAGGAGCGCCGAAGGTGATCTGCTTGACGGAGTCGATCTTTGCACCCTTGGCCTTGGCAGCAGCGATATCGGCAACGCCAGCCAGCTTCTCCTTGATCTGAGCGAACTTCTTGTCGCGTACGACTTCAGATCTTACCATATCGTTGACACTCTCAAGGGGCATATAGCCAACGGGGTGAATCTTGGTCATAGCGATAACGAGCAGGTGGTCGTTGTTACCGCACTCGTAGAGCGGGCTGACATCACCCTCCTTGGCATCGAAGATCCACTTGATGGCCTCGCGGGTGGCACGGAGTCCGGCTACGTTATGCTCAGAGTTGGCCATATTGTCATGAGGCGTTACGGTGAAACCGAACTTGGCGGCATTCTTCTCGATGTCTGCAAGGGTCTTGTTCTCGCTGACGAACTGGCTGAACTTGTTGTAGGCCTCAGAGTAAGTACCCTTCGAGAAGTCGATGGTGTGCTTGATGACGGCCACATCGTACTTGTCGACCATAGCCTTGCGGTTGATGACCTGCATCACGATATTGCCCTGAGAGAACTCAAGGTTCTTCACGTCGTTGACGGCGAGGTTATTGATGGCGTTCAGGTAGTTCTTCGACTCCTCGTCCATCGTATTGCTGTTCTCGTACATGGCAGAGGTGAGCCACTGTGACTGACCTGTCTGACCGTACTTCTGTGCGAGCGTCTCGAAATCGGCACCGCCCTTCAGGGCATTGTAGATGCTGTCGGCCGTTGCGCGGGCAGCCTCGACGGTAGCACCGCCAACCTGGATCTGACGATACTCGATAGAGTCGGGCATCTGGGTCTTGGAGATCAGCTTCACCACGTTGAGGGTGTTGTCGCTCTTGGTCTCGAAGGGAGCCGTTGTCTGGCCTACAGACATAGAGTCGAGCTTGGCGGCGATATCACTGGGATAGGCGCGCTTGGTGGCTGCGATACCGGTATAGGCAAACTGTGACTGAGCCTTGCGGACGACCTCGGCGGGATTGGCACCGCTCTGGAGCTTGTTGGAAGCGTCGATCATGGTCTGCTCGATGGCCTTGCGGTCAGCGGGAGAAGCGAGCACCTGGAAGTCGACATACTTGATGTCGCGGGTCTCCACGTCGTGCTTGAACTGCTCCTTCATCTCACTGTACTTAGCCTTCAGATCCGACTGCTCAATCTTCAGATCGTTGTCGTTGATGGCTGAGTAAGGCATTGAAGCCAGCAGAATGCTGCTCTCCTGATTGTTAGCCTCGAAAGACATCTTGGCTGAAACGGGGTTCGAGAGGAGGCTGTTGCTGAGCAGAGCCTGGAACTTCTGGGCCAGTGTGGTCTGGCGGAGCTGCTTCTCGATGAACTGCCAGTACTTATAGAGCATCTGATACGACTCTGCGGTCTGTGCATTGGCCTTTTTGTAGTCTGCCAGGAACTTGGTGAGCAAGGTCACGTCGAAACGGCCGGTCTCCTGGTTCACGAACGGGGTCTGCAACAGCATTGGGTTCGTACCTTCCTTGAGGATGTTCTGGAGTTCCTCGTCGGTGACGGTCAGACCGAGCTTCTTGGCTTCGTTGTTGAGCACCTGCTCGTTGACGTACGACATCCAAACCTGATCCTTGATGCTGTTGAGCTCTTCCTCTGTGAAGTTGTCACGACCCTGCGTCATCTTCATCACGTCCTGATACTCATCGACCAGAGCCTGGAACTCCTGTACATTGATTTTGTTTCCTAACACCTCGCCGATCTGCTGACGCTGCTGGTTCTTGGTTGCTTCGCAAGAACGGAATGCCTCTTCAGCAATGAAGGCGAAAAGGCCCAGACCGATGATGATCACCAGTGCGACGCCTCTTTTTCTGATTTTTCCTAAAGCTGCCATAAATTTATTTGATTTTTCTATTTAAATTCATAAAACGCGTGCAAAATTACGACATTTCTTTGAAATGAACAAATTTTCGCAGAGATTTTCACTTATTCTAATACTTTTAGACGGACTAACTCGATTTTTGTCGCCGTATTCTTGACGATTTTGAACTCATAGGAGCCTATTTTCACCACTTCGTTGAGTTTCGGGAACGACTGGTATTCGTGGAGTATCAGGCCGCCGAGCGTCATATATTCATCGCTCTCGGGCAGGTCGAGGTCGAACTGCTCGTTGACCTTCTCGATCTCCAGACGGGCGGAAAGCATATACTCATGCTCCGACAGCTGCTTGGCCACGAGGTTCGTGTTGTCGTGCTCGTCCTCGATCTCGCCGGTGATCTCCTCCATAATGTCCTCGAGCGACACAAGACCGCTGGTTCCGCCGAATTCATCGACGACAACGGCCAGCGAGCGCTTCTTCTGCATGAGGGTCTTCATCAGCTTTGAGGCGAGCATGGTCTCGGGCACGAAGTCGATCTCGCGCACAAGGTCGGAGCACAGCGCCGTATTGGGAGCCGTGAAGAGGTCGGAGGAGTGGATATAGCCGATGATATGGTCGATGTCCTCATGATAGACCACGATCTTGCTGTGGCCGCTCTCGACGAAGACCTGCTTCAGCTGTTCGATGGTGGCGACGTCCTCCACAGCGTCAATCTCCGTACGCGGCACCATACAGTCGCGGATCTTGGTCTCCGAGAACTCCAAGGCATTCTGGAAGATCTTCACCTCCTCGCCGATGGCATCCTCGTCGTCGGCATTGTCGATACTGCTCTGTACCAGATAGTCAAGATCGACCTTCGTGAACTCGCGCTCTCCGGCCGTCTTGTCCATACGGACACCCACCAGTCGGAGCAGTCCCTTCGACAGCAGACTGGCGAAGCGTGATATCGGATAGAGCACGACATAGCAGACCCACGCCGGAACGGCGAAGAAGGTCAGCAGCGTGTTGGGATTGTTCTTGAAAATGGTCTTCGGCAGGAACTCGCCCGTGAAGAGCACCACCAAGGTAGAGAGCAGCGTATCGGCGGTGACGCGCATGCCGTCGCTCAGCGGGGCAAACACGGTGGCGTCGAAGATCTGGGCAAAGAGGATACCATAGACCACCAAGGCTATGTTGTTGCCCACCAGCATCGTCGACACGAAATTGTTGGGATGGCGGTAGAACACGCTGAGCGCCTTCTGCGACAGGCCGTTCTTCTCGCGGTCCATCTCAGCCAGCAGGCGGTTGCTGGAAACGAAGGCGATCTCCATACCCGAGAAGAAGGCCGAGAAGAGCATGGCCACCAAGAGCCAGATAACGACCGTCGTCATAAGTCGGCCCTCCTGTGCTTTTGGAGCTGAGGACGCAGCACCGGCTCGGGCATGTGCGTCGTGTCGGCGGAATTACGGGTCTCCTCCTCTTTCTTCTCGCCCGTCATATCCTCGCGCTCGAAGGAGCCCTTCGAATTGTTGACGATATAATGGGTCATCTTCTCGTTACTCAGGAAATAGGTGCCCTGCATCGTGCGCTCGGGCGTTGTCACCTTCGAGAACACGTTGGAGTAGAACTCATGCCGCATACCGTCCCAGAAGAGTTCCTCGCTCTCGTAGAGCAGTCCGTTGTTGTTGCGGATGCGTACCCTGCCCCGCAGGTGCCAGAGTTTCTTCTGGTCGTAATACCACGCCGTATCGGCCTGTATATAGGCCTCGACGTGGAACTTCTCGTCGAACTGCTCGAAGAAGACTCCTTTCTCGAAAGTCCAGCATGAGGGATTCTTGATCACATTCACGTCCCACCGTTCGGTGACGATCTTGTATTTGATGACGCCGGAATCGCTGATGAGCGTGTTGACGCCGTAGGATGTCATCACCGATACGGAATCGCGGTCATAGATCGGCGGTGCGGTATGTTCCTTCGCCTCTGTACAGGCCAGCATACAACATCCCGTCAGAAGCATCCAGACCACAGACCTGGATCTCGCCAGAAGTCCGCCTCGCGAGGAAGCCGTTATTCCACTTTCCACTTTGCGAACCATCTCTCGTTGAAGGTCAGACCGATGTTGATACGGAAGGTGTTCTCCGTGATGAGGTTATCGGCAGAACGGTGTACATACTGTCCGCTGATATTCAGCACGGAACGGTTGTTGTAGCCGTTGATGATGGGAATGCCGAAGCCTATGCTGGCACTCAGTTCCTTCGGGCCTTCCTGCCCGTTAATATAATAATAAGGTGTAGAATAGCCGACACCGAGACGATAGCGCACCCGCTCGAAGAAGCGGCGGCTCATCACGCGGGGCGTCCATTCGGCACCTGCATTCAGCCGGTAGCTGTCCTTCAGGAGTCCCGACTTCAGCACGTAGGTATCACCCTGATAATCGGGGAAGTCGACGCTGCCCCACTTCTGCATCAGGAAATCGACACCGGCCCGCAACGTGTTGGAACGCGTGTAGGAAAGTCCAAGACCGAAGGTCGTCGGGATGCTCAACGCGTCCTTCACCTCAAACGTGGTTGTGTCGGCCTTGCTGATACTGGAGTTGTTGTTGATGAGGTTGCTGTAGGCCGACGACTTCAGCGAGTGGCCGGGCGACCACGTGGCACCCAGTGTCAGACTGTTCATGCTGTTGATCTTGAGTTCGTACTGAATACCCAGATCCAGCTTGTAGCTGCTGATATCGGCCGTATAGTCCTTCGACAGCGTATTCATGGCCGTCGTACTGCTGGTGGCGATGCTCTTGTCGTACTCGCCCCAGAGATAGGAGATATTGAAACCGACGGAGAACGGTTTGATGATATTCCATCCGGCACCGACGAACAACTGGTTCAGTCCGCCCGAGCCGCTATAGGTCGTTGTTACATTGGCCTGAATATCAGACAGATAGCTTGACGTATAATACTTATAACCGATATTCGAATAAGGCTGGATGCCGAACGACACGCCCACATGCTTGAAGAGTCGGAACAGACCCACGGCATAATCGAAGCCGGCACTCTTACCGTTCAGGTGCTTGTCGCTTTCCTCGAAGTTCGTGATCTGTCCTGAGAGTCCTGCGTCGAAAATCATGGTCATCGAGTCAACAGCCGAATAGGATGCCGGGTTGATGGGATTCACCTCATAGCCTTTGCGCATGGCCACTCCCACACCGTTCATACCCTTATTGAAACCGGTGCCCTGACTGCTGAGATCACCCAAACCATACTGGCTATAGGGAGAGTCGGAGTTACTCTGTGCAGAGACAGTCATCGTCATCGCTGACATCACGAGACCGAAAAGAATTCTATTCATATTTCCACTTTATTTCTACTGAAATTCATTTCAGCGTGCAAAATTATTGAAAAAAATCGAGAAAAACGCTTTTTAATGAAAAATATAGAGTAATTTTGCATCGTGAAACAAAAAAATAGCTTTTTTAGGAGATTCTGTCTCGTGCTCGTGGGATTCTTTTCCATGATCGATGCTCAGGCAGACCAAACTCAGACCTTCGAATATTTCGATTCGGTGGAAGTCAGTCTGCTCACCTGTTCGCCCCACGAGGAGATCTACAGTCTCTACGGCCACTCCGCCCTGCGCTGGCACGACCGGCATCAGGAGGGACCGCATGCCGGCGAAGACATCGCTTTCAACTGGGGCATCTTCAACTTCGACAAGCCCTATTTCGTATTAAGGTTCGTCTTCGGACTGACCGACTACGAACTGGGTCCCATCCCCTTCAACAGCTTCTGTGCCTACTATGACAAATGGGGCAGCAGCGTGACCGAACAGGTGCTGAACCTGATGCCTGAGGAGAAAGCCCGACTGAGAGAAGCCTTGTGGAACAACCTGAAGCAGGAGAACCGGATCTACCGTTACAACTACTTCTACGACAACTGCTCCACACGGCCTCGGAACATCGTTGAGCAATCCTTAAACGGAAAAGTGGAATACGCTCAGCGTGAGGACTATACACCATCCTACCGTGACATGATCAGATACTGCACGAGGAACCATCCCTGGGCCCGTTTCGGCAACGATATGCTCGTGGGTGTGAAGGCCGACCTGAAGACCGATTTGCGGGAGCAGGAGTTCCTGCCCGAGAACCTCCTCTACGACTTCGACCACGCCAGAATCTATGCCGACGGCGACTACCGTCCGTTGGTGAAAGACAGGCGGATGGCGGTGATGCCAGGCGTTCAGGTGATAGAGCCCGACTTCCCGTTGACACCGACGGAATGTGCCGTCATCCTGCTGCTCGTGTGTCTGCTGATCCGTTTCCTCGAATGGAAACAGAAGAAGGTCTTTGTCTGGTGGGATGCGCTCCTGATGCTCGTACAAGGATTGGCAGGCTGTGTGCTCTTCGTGATGCTCTTCTCTCAGCATCCCACGACGAGCACCAATCTTCAGATCCTGCTGCTCAACCCGCTACCCCTCTTCTTCATCCCAGCCGTGATACGGCGGAAGAAGACAAAATGGCAGTATATCCTCCTCGCGATGATCATCCTCTTTGCCATTGGCAACCTATTCCAGCATTATGCCGAGGGAATGATGATTGTGGCACTAAGTTTGCTGACTCGCTTTCGTAAATGAGAAATAGGTATCTGTATATCACCCTCTTATCGGTGCTGGCACTTCATGCGGAGGCGCAGCGTCAAGCTGGAGCCAGACAGGTTCCGCGTTTGGTGGTGAACATCAGCATCGACCAGTTGAGGAGTGACTGTATGGATGTCTTCGCTCCGACGTTCAGCGAAGACGGCTTCCAGAAGCTGCTGACCGAGGGGATGGTCTTCGAACGGGCCTATTATCCTTTTCAGGAGATAGACCGCGCCTCTGCCATTTCGTCAGTCATCACAGGTACCACACCTTTCTATCACGGTATTACCGGCGAACAGTGGATCGACAGGAAAACGCTGAAAAGGGTCTACTGCACAGAGGATCCCCAGCGCAACGGTATCCCCTCGCCTGTCCAGCTGGCCGTCTCCACCTTGGGCGATGAGCTGAAAGCAGGTACGGAGGGAAAGGGAAAGGTCTTTGGCATTGCCACGACAGGCGATGCAGCCGTCCTGTCAGCGGGTCATGCTGCCGACGGTGCTTTCTGGGCCGACCTTCAGGAGCGGCGCTGGCGCGGATCAAGCTATTATCCCATCAGTTCGCCGGCCTGGCTCCAGCAGTTCAACAGTTCGAACAAGCCCTCGCGACGGAACAGGAAAAAGCAGGATCCCTGGACGGCGCGCCTGAACACGAACGTGACCGAGATGGCCCTTCTCTGCATCACCAACGAGATGCTCGGCCAAGACAGCATCCCCGACCTGCTCTGTCTGTCATACGATGCAGGTAGTCAGGAACAGGACAGCTACCAGCAGATTGACAGCGAGTTGGGCAGTCTGGTCAGTCAGATCGAGAAGCAGGTGGGCAGCGGACAGACGCTCTATGTCGTCAGCAGCACCGGCTATCACAAGGCTGAGGCAGTCGATGCAGAGCGCTATCGCATACCCACAGGCACGTTCTATATTAACCGAACGGCCAACCTGCTGAACCTGTACTTCGGAGCCATCTGGGGTCAAGGACACTATGTCGAAGCCTGTTTCAAGAACCAGCTCTACCTGAACCACCAGCTGCTGGAGTCGAAGCGCGTCAGTCTGGCCGATGCCACCGAGCGTGCGCGTGAGTTCATCCTCCAGATGGCCGGCGTGAAGAAGGTCACCACCACCCTCTATGAGCAGCACAGAGGCGATCTGACAATTGAAGTATCGCCGGGCTGGCATATCCAGAACGAAGACACCCACGAAGACCAGTTGGTACAGTTGGGTTATCACCCGTTCCCCATCATCGTGTTTGGCGCAAATCTTCCCGCCAAGCGCATCCAAGAGCCTGTTTCCGTCGACCGGATAGCACCGGCCATTGCCCACGCCATCCGTATCAGAGCCCCCAATGCCTGTAGCTCAGAGCCGTTGTTCTGAGCTTACAGAACTATGTTCTGGTCATTTTCTTTGGTAGTTACAAAAAAAAGCTGTACCTTTGCAGCCGTTTTTAATGAATAGTAAATCGTAAATTTGTAAATCGTTAATATTTCATATGAATTTCAACAAGTTTTTGAAGTCGCTGTTTGGGGATAAGTCCTCACGCGACATGAAGCTGATCCAGCCGATGGTAGAGAAGGTGAAAGCCATGACACCGCAGATAGAACAGCTGGATAACGACGCGCTCCGTCAGCGCACGAAAGTATTACAGAAGCAGGTTCAAGACTCCGCCAAGGAGCAGAAAGCCCGCATTGCAGAACTGAAGGCAACCATCGAGAACACGCCTATCGACGAGCGTGCAGACATCTTCGCCCAGATCGACAAGATCGAAAAAGAGGTGCTCGACATCTATGAGAAGGCCCTCGACGAGGTGATGCCCGAAGTGTTCGCCATCGTCAAGGAGACTGCCAAGCGCTTTGCAGAGAATGAAGAGACCATCGTGACAGCCACCGACTTCGACCGTGAGCTGGCTGCCGATCCCCGTAAGGACTTCATCAGCATCGACGGCGACAAGGCCATCTACCACAACCACTGGACTGCCGGCGGTAACGACCTGAAATGGGAGATGATCCACTACGACGTACAGCTCTTCGGTGGTGTCGTGCTCCATCAAGGTAAGATTGCCGAGATGGCGACGGGTGAAGGTAAGACCCTCGTGGCCACCCTTCCTGTGTTCCTCAACGCACTGACCGGCAACGGTGTCCACGTGGTCACCGTGAACGACTATCTGGCCAAGCGTGACTCCGAGTGGATGGGACCGCTCTATATGTTCCACGGACTGAGCGTCGACTGTATCGACAAGCACCAGCCCAACTCCGAGGCCCGTCGCAAGGCCTATCAGGCAGACATCACTTTCGGTACCAACAACGAGTTCGGTTTCGACTACCTGCGTGACAATATGGCCATATCGCCGCAGGATCTCGTGCAGCGCTCACATAACTACGCCATCGTCGACGAGGTCGACTCTGTGTTGATCGACGATGCCCGTACGCCGCTGATCATCTCAGGCCCGATTCCCAAGGGCGACGACCAGATGTTCGAGGAATACCAGCCGCTGGTCGAGAGACTCGTCGGCGTGCAGAAGCAGTTGGCCACCCAGTATCTGGCAGATGCCAAGACGCTCATCGGCGAAGGCAACAGGCTGGTGGCTGCCGGCAACAAGAAAGAGGGTCAGGAGAAGCTCGATGCCGGTTTCCTGTCGCTCTACCGTTCTCACAAGGCCATGCCTAAGAACAAGCCGCTGATCAAGTTCCTCTCTGAGGAAGGCATCAAGAGCGGTATGCAGAACACGGAGAACATCTATATGGAGAACAACAACCGCCGTATGCCGGAGTGTGTGGAACCGCTCTTCTTCGTGGTCGATGAAAAGCTCAACTCCTGCGATCTGACCGATAAGGGTACTGCCTGGCTGGCCAAGCAGGTGAACGATGCCGAGCTGTTCGTGCTGCCCGACATCACCTCCGAGCTGTCAGCCCTTGAGGCAGAGACCGGTCTGAGCGATCAGGAGCGTCTGGACAAGAAAGACGAGCTGCTGAACCACTATGCCGTACAGAGCGAGCGCGTTCATACCCTCCAGCAGTTGCTGAAAGCCTACTGTATGTTCAACAAGGACGACGAATATGTGGTCATCGACGGCGAGGTGAAGATCGTCGACGAGCAGACCGGCCGTATCATGGAAGGCCGCCGCTGGAGCGACGGTCTGCATCAGGCTGTGGAGGCCAAGGAGCATGTGAAGGTCGAGGCTGCCACACAGACTTTCGCCACCATCACCTTGCAGAACTACTTCCGTATGTACCACAAACTGGCTGGTATGACCGGTACGGCTTCTACGGAGGCCGGTGAGTTCTGGGACATCTACAAGCTCGACGTGGTGGAGATTCCCACCAACCGTCCTGTGGTACGTAACGACCAGGATGACCGTGTCTACAAGACCGCCCGCGAGAAATACCGCGCCGTCATCGACGAGATCGTGAAGATGCGCGACGCCGGCCGTCCTACCCTGATCGGTACGACCTCGGTGGAGATTTCAGAGTTGCTCTCACGTATGCTCGATATGCACATCAATCCCGAGACCGGCAAGCGCGAGGGAATTCCTCATCAGGTGCTGAATGCCAAGCTGCACCAGAAGGAGGCCGACATCGTGGCACTCGCCGGTCAGTCGACCAACGGCAAAGGTGCTGTGACCATCGCCACCAACATGGCCGGTCGTGGTACCGATATCAAGCTGTCGCCTGAGGTGAAGGCAGCAGGCGGTCTGGCCATCATCGGTACTGAGCGACATGAGAGCCGTCGTGTTGACCGTCAGTTGCGTGGTCGTGCCGGTCGTCAAGGTGACCCGGGCTCCAGCGTCTTCTTCGTCTCACTCGAGGACAAGCTGATGCGTCTGTTCGCCTCTGAGCGTATCGCCTCGGTGATGGACAAGCTCGGTTTCAAGGACGGTGAGATGATCGAGTCGCCCATGATCTCGAAGAGTATCGAGCGTGCCCAGAAGAAAGTCGAGGAGAACAACTTCGGTATCCGTAAGCGCCTGATCGAGTACGACGACGTGATGAACAAGCAGCGTACCGTCATCTACGAGAAGCGCCGTCACGCCCTGATGGGTGAGCGTATCGGTATGGATATCGCCAATATCATCTGGGATCGTGTGGTGAACATCATCGAGAACTCAGGCGACTATCAGGGATGCAAGGAGGAATTCCTGCATGTGCTCTCTATGGAAGTGCCCTTCAGCAGCGACGAGTATATCAACCAGCCACGCGAGGTGCTGACCGAGAATGCCTTCCAGGCTGCCATCGGCAACTTCAACCGCCGTATGGATCGCGTGCAGACCGTGGCACAGCCTATCATCAAGCAGGTTTATGAGAATCAGGGTCACATGTACGAGCGTATCATGGTACCTCTGACCGACGGTCGCAGGATGTTCAACATCCCGTGTAACCTGCAGGAGGCCTATGAGTCGGAAAGCAAGTCGATTGTCAAGGAGTTCGAGAAGAGCATCCTGCTCCATATCATCGACGACTCCTGGAAGGAGAACCTCCGTCAGCTCGACGAACTGAAGCACTCCGTACAGAATGCCTCTTACGAGCAGAAAGACCCGTTGCTGATCTTCAAGTTGGAGAGTGCCAAGGTGTGGGACGACATGATCAACGAGATGTACAACCGCATCTGCTCGATCCTCACACGTGCCCAGATACCTGAGATGCAGCAGGTTCAGGAGGCAGCTCCCGAACAGCGCACCCAGCGTCAGCAGTACACCGAGAGCAAGCAGAACATCGGCGAGGAGCAGCTGGTGGACAAGAACCAGCAGGCCGCAGCACAGCACGACACTCGTGCGCAGCAGCCTCGTACACCTATCATCAAGGACAAGCTTCCTGGCCGTAATGATCCTTGTCCCTGTGGCTCTGGCAAGAAGTTCAAGAACTGTCACGGCAAGGGAATTGTTTAAAGGTAAAAAGGTAAAAAGGTAAAAAATATGATTACGGTAAATAATCTCAAGAAGGCATTCGGCGAGACTGTCGCCTGTGATATTCCGGAACTGACGATCAACGACGGTGATATTCTCGGTCTCGTAGGTAATAACGGAGCCGGTAAGACCACGCTTTTCCGCATGCTCCTCGACCTGCTCAAACCCGATGCAGGTTCTGTCGCCCTCAACGGCCTCAATCCTGCTGAGAGTGAGGAATGGAAAGCCTTCACCGGTGCCTACATCGACGAGGGCTTCCTCATCGACTTCCTCACGCCCGAGGAGTATTTCGCCTTCATCGGCAAGATCACCAACATGAAGCAGGAAGCCGTCGACGAGCGTCTGAAGGACTTCGAGCGTCTGGCCGCTGGTGAGATCTTCGGACACAAGAAGCTGATCCGCAACCTCTCGGCCGGTAACAAACAGAAGGTGGGCATCATCTCAGCCCTCTTCAACCATCCGAAGCTGGTCATCCTCGACGAGCCGTTCAACTTCCTCGATCCGTCAAGCCAGAACATCCTGAAGCATGAGCTGCGGGAGTACAACCAGCAGACGGGAGCCACCATCCTGATCTCCAGTCACAATCTGGCGCACACGGTGGACATCTCTACCCGCATCACCCTGTTGGAGAAAGGTAAGATCATCAAGGACATGCCCAACGTCGACGGCAGTGCCCGTACTGAGCTGGAAGACTACTTCGAAAAGTAAGAAGGTAAAAAGGTAAAAAAGTAAAAAGGTAAAAAAGTGAGGAGCTTCCAAGAACTCAAGAAATCTGTCAGGCACATGCCTGCCGACCTGCCAGTCATCAAACTGGCACTGGTAGGCGACACGGCTACCCAGTTTCTGGCCACAGCCATTCGCGGAACAGGCGTTGAGCGCGGCTACCAGATCAACTTGTTCGAGGCAGAATACAATCAGGTGGAACGCCAATTCTTGGATCCTTCCAGCGAACTGTACCAGTTTGATGCCGATTTCATCGTGCTCTTTCAGTCCACCCACAAACTCGGAGAGAAGCACAGTTTGCTCGCTGCTGACCGGCAGGAGACGCTGGCCGACGACAGACTGGCTTTTCTGGCATCGCTCTGTGAGAACCCGTCGCTGGCCAACAAGAAGATCATCTGTCTCGACTATCCTGAAATCGAAGATACCGTCTTCGGCAGCTATGCCACGAAGGTTACCTCATCCTTCACCTATCAGGTGCGCAAGCTGAACATGGGACTGATGGATCTCTCGCAGCAGTATGCCAACTTCTTCGTCTGCGACATCGCCGCCCTTCAGAACAAGCTGGGACGCGACTTGATGTTCGCACCGAATGTGTATGTCAGTACCGAGATGGTGCTCAGCCTCGATGCCCTGCCCTATGTGGCCAGCCGCATCATGGACATTGTATGCGCAGCGAAGGGACAGTTCAAGAAGTGTCTCATCCTCGACCTCGACAACACGGTATGGGGCGGTGTCATCGGTGACGACGGTCTGGAAGGCATCCAGTTGGGACACGGACTGGGCATCGGCAAGGCCTTCACCGAGTTCCAGATGTGGGTCAAGAAGCTCAAACAGCGCGGCATCATCATCTGCGTGGCCTCGAAGAACAATGAGGACACCGCCAAGGAACCCTTCGAGAAACATCCCGACATGGTCTTGAAACTCGACGATATCGCCGTGTTCCAGGCCAACTGGGAGACTAAGGTGGACAATATCCGCACGATCCAGCATATCCTGAACATCGGTTTCGATTCGATGGTCTTCCTCGACGACAATCCCTTTGAGCGGAACATCGTCCGCGAGAATATTCCAGGCATCACGGTGCCAGAGCTTCCCGTCGATCCGGGTGAGTATCTGGAATACCTCTACTCCCTGAATCTCTTCGAGACAGCCTCGTACAGCAACGCCGACAAGGACCGCACCAAGCAGTATCAGGTGGAAGCCAGGCGCGTATCGCTGCAGAAGACATTCAGCAACGAGACCGACTTCCTGAAATCGCTTGATATGGAGTCTGTAGTCAGCGGATTCACGAAGTTCAATACGCCACGCGTGGCCCAGTTGTCACAGCGCAGCAATCAGTTCAACCTGCGCACCGTCCGCTATACCGAAACCGATATCGAGGCGCTGGCCAGTGATCCCGATGTCATCGACCTCAGCTTCACGCTCGAAGATAAGTTCGGCGACAACGGTCTCGTGGTGGTCATCGTGATGAAGCGTCAGGATGCCGAAACCCTCTTCGTCGACACGTGGCTGATGAGCTGTCGCGTGCTGAAGCGAGGTATGGAGAACTTCACCCTCAACACGATGGTGGAGCGTGCCAAAGCGGCAGGCTACAGGCGCATCATCGGCGAATACCTGCCCACACCGAAGAACAAGATGGTGGAGGACCACTATGCTTCGCTCGGCTTCCAGAAGATAGAAGGGGCACCCACTGCCCAGTATGTGCTCGACGTAGATCACTACCAGAACAGAGAATGCTATATCAGCGTGAAAAGTAAAAGAGAAGAATAAAAAATATGGAAAGAAAAGAGATTTTCAACAGACTGAATGAGATTTTCATCGACGTGTTAGACCTCGACGAGGTGGAGCTGACCGACGAGACCAGTGCCAACGACATTGAGGAATGGGACTCGCTGAGTCATATCCAGCTCATCGTCGCCATCGAGAAGTCGTTCGGCATCAAATTCACCTCCCTAGAGATCATGAAGTGGAGGAACGTCGGTGAGATGGTCAGCTCGATGGAGGAAAAACTGAAGTAAGCACATGGTCGTCAATTCCTTCAGTTTCCTGTTCTTCTTTGTAGTCGTCTTCATCGTCTACTATCTGCCCGTATGCAGACAGACGCCCAGATTCCAGAATGCCTGGCTGCTGCTGGTCAGCTACGTCTTCTATGGCATAGCCGACTGGCGGATGACCTTCCTTCTGCTGGGCACTACGTTCGTCTTCTGGCTCATCGGTCTGTGGTTGCGCCGTGAGATAGACCGCAAGCATACCAAGGCCGCCTCAAGGATTACCACCCTCGGTGTCGTGCTTGGTCTCGGACTGCTGCTCTACTTCAAATACCTGAACTTCTTCGCCGAATCATTGGCAGAGCTGCTGCAGGCCATCGGACTGCAGGTCTTCTGGAATGCGCTGAACATCATCCTGCCCATCGGTGTCAGTTTCTTCACCTTCAAGCTCATCAGCTACGTCATCGAGATCCACCGCGAGCATATCATACCCTCCACCGACCTGACGGAGTTCGCGGCCTATATCGCTTTCTTCCCCACCATCCTCTCCGGACCTATCGACCGTCCCGACAAGTTCCTGCCGCAGATGAAACAGGTCCACACGCTCGACTATGCGCTGGCAGCCGACGGTTGCCGGCAGATCCTCTGGGGCATGTTCACGAAGATGTGCATCGCCGACAACCTTGCCATCATCACCAACCAGGCCTGGGGAAACATCGAGGGCATGTCATCACTCATGCTCGTGGCAGCCGGCCTGATCTATCCCGTACAGCTCTATGCTGACTTCGACGGCTACTCGAATATGGCCATCGGCGTGGGAAAGCTGCTGGGATTCCGTGTCAACCGCAACTTCAACCACCCCTTCCTCGCCCGTAACGTGGCCGAGTACTGGCGCAGATGGCACATGTCACTCACGGGCTGGATCACCGACTACGTGTTCATGCCGCTCAACATCGCGTTCCGCGAGATCGGCAACTGGGGCATCATCATGGCAGCTATGATCAATCTCGTCCTCATCGGTCTCTGGCACGGAGCCAACATGACCTACGGTCTTTTCGGCTTCTACCACGGACTGCTGTTCATCCCGCTCATCCTCAACGGCTCCTTCGGCAAGAACAAAAAGCTCAAAGCCAACAGCCACGGCCTGCCCTTCCTGAAGGACTTCGGGAAGATGGTGCTCACCTACTGTCTCGTCTCCATCGGCCTGATTATCTTCCGTGCCGACGACATCAGCCAGGCCTTCGGTTTCCTATGGTCGATGCTGAGCAACGGACTTGAAGGGCCATCGATCATCGACACCTACGGCAAGCTCTACATCGTCTTCGGACTGATGCTGCTGGCTGTTGAGTGGATACAGCGCAAGCACGAGCACGCCCTCCAGCTGCACGAGCTTCGCCTTTTCAGTCGCAGGAGCATCCGCTATGCGCTCTATCTGTTCATCATCCTGCTCATCATCACCTTCACGGGCAAGAGCCAGGCCTTCATCTATTTCCAATTCTAAGCACGTATGAAGAAGTTTCTCGTCACCATAGCCGGATTCGGCGCCCTCCTGCTCCTTATGTGTGTCATCATCGAGGTGGCTCTGCTCTTCCGGCCTAATGTCTATGCCTATAAACGGCAATACATGGACGAACACCTCCAGGACATCAAGGTGCTGTTGCTGGGCAGTTCCCATATCGAAGAGGCGGTCAAGCCCGAACTGGTGGGCGAAGGGACCTTCAACCTCGCCATCTCTGCCCGACTGAGAGAATATGATGTTGCACTGGCTGAGATGTATGTGCCCAGAATGGATAGTCTCCAGGCGGTCGTCGTACCCATCGACTATACGAATTTCTTCTTTGAAAGACAACATGAGAACCCGTTGACGAAGTCTATCCCCGAGGACCTGTCTGGAACCTGCCGTTGCATGCACACCAAATATATGGGCACACGTATCGACCCCTTCTGGTACTTCTCCGAGATCCTGAACTCCAAACTGAACTATATGTCGCGTTTCTGGAACAACCGCCAGAAACTGCAGGAATGTGATTCTCTTGGCTACGTCAAGCTCGACATCAAGGATCGTCTGTCCGACTGGGACCTGCGCTCCATCCCTGCCGTCATCGACACCACACTGGCCATCGACCAGGCAGGCTACGACGAGATATGGCAGCAGTATGAGCAGCTGGCCAAGGTGACCCGACAGAAGAAAGCAAGGCTCGTGCTCGTGGCTACCCCCGTGTACAAGACCTATCAGGAGTCGATCCATCCCATCGTTCTCAACGACATCCACGTGTTTGTCAAGAAGCTACAAGCCGCCTATCCTCATGTGGAATACCACGAGCACCTCTTCGACAAGAGGTTCGGTGCCGATGACTTCCAAGATGCCAGTCACCTGACGGAGAGCGGAGCGGTCAAGTATTCCAAGATACTCGCCCAAATCCTGAAAAGATAAAAAGGTAAAAAGGTAAAAAAGTAAAAAGGTAAAAAGGCATGTCACGCCGAACAGTCTTCTTCCTGGTCTTTCTGGGTCATCTGCTCCCTATGATGGCACAAGACCGACAGACCATCCTTTCAACGGGACTGACCCTCGTTGAGATCACGACGGTCGACGGCGAGATGCCAACCTGCGACAAGGTGCGCCATCCCAGCGGATGCTATGGCAAGTCGATAGCCAACATGACCAAGGTTCCTGGTCGTCTGACCATTACCAAGGGAGAGAAAGTGGTCTACGACAGCGGAGACTATCAGGAAGATGTCAGCGGCATGACAGTCCGTATCAGGGGCAATGCCTCTGCCTGGGACTTTTATCCCCCACCCTACAAAATCAAGCTTCAGAAGAAGGCCGATCTCCTGTGCCGAGGCAACGAAGACAAATACAAGGACAAGAACTGGCTACTGCTCAGGGATGTCGAGTTGCGAACGATGATTGGCCTGAAGGTCGGAGAGATGGCCGGCCTCCAATGGACTCCTGCCTGTGAATATGTCAACGTGATCTTCAACGATGACTATTACGGTGTATATATCCTGATGGAGTCTGTGCGCAGGAACCCTGACTGCAGACTGAATGTGGACAAGACAGGTTTCATCTTCGAATACGACCAGTATTGGTGGAACACCGGACTATATGTTGAAAGCACCATAGAACCGACCCCTATGAACTACACTTTCAAATATCCGGAAGAAGAGGATATGACAGACCAGCAACTGGCCTATTTCACCGACCTGATGGCACGCGTGGAGCAGTCTGTGCTCGACGGAACCTATCCCGACTACATCGATGTCGACTCCTTTGCCAGATGGATGCTGGTACGCGACATGATCGGATGTAGGGACGGAACAGGGGCAAACTACTTCCTGACGAAATACGACGACACCGACGCCTCGAAGATCAAGATGGCCAACCTATGGGATTTGGACGGTTGCCTCATCAACTACGGCGAATGGGACGGAGCCCACGACCATTTCTTCTTCAAAAGACTCTTCGAGCCCAACTGCCCCAACAAGGCATTCGTCGAGACCTATATCCGACTCTGGGAAGAATTGTCGCCTACCCTGTTTGACGACATGGAGAAATGGCTCGACCGTTTGAACAATTCCGACGAAGGAGAGTCGTTGACGAAATCCTTGGACTTGGCATTCCAACAATATGACAAAAAGGCCAAAAGCGTTGACTATTGTGTTGTCGTATCCCAGAAATGGTTCCGCATCAGGAAGGAATGGATGACAGAAGCCGTTGCCGGACTGAAGGCAGTGGTATCAGGCATCAGCCCTGTCACCAAGCCTGATTCATTCCAGCAGGAACAGATCTACAGGATCGACGGCAGGCGCATTCAGCATGAGATGCCGGGACTGAACATCATCAAAAACCATCAGGGCTGGATCAAGAAAGTATATAAGAAATAGCCCGGCTATCCCCATTTCTAGGTATTTCGATGATCTTACGACCCATTGCAACTTGGTTGCACGCCAAAAATGTGTATCTTTGCAGAAAAATTGATAAGGTATGAAATTGTCAGAGCTGAAAACAGGAGAGAAAGGAATCATCGTCAAGGTGTTAGGCCACGGCGGATTCCGCAAGCGCATCATCGAGATGGGATTCATCAAGGGCAAGGAAGTGGAGGTACTGCTGAACGCCCCGCTGCATGATCCTGTGAAGTACAAGCTGATGGGCTACGAGGTCAGCCTGCGCCATCAGGAGGCAGACAATATCGAAGTGGTGTCGGCCGACACGCCTATCGAAGCCACCCACTTCACCATCACCGAAGACCCGCATGACCATGAGGACGACTACATCCGCCATCAGGCCATGAAGGAGCGCCGCACCATCAACGTCGCGCTGGTGGGCAATCCCAACTGCGGCAAGACCTCGCTCTTCAACTATGCCTCGGGGGCTCACGGCCACGTGGGCAACTACTCTGGCGTCACCGTCGATGCCACCGAGGCCCACGCCTCGATGTTCGGCTATGAGTTCAACCTCACCGACCTGCCCGGCACCTACTCCCTCTCCTGCTACTCGCCTGAAGAGCTCTACGTGCGCGAACACCTGACGGAGAAGATGCCCGACGTGGTAATCAACGTGATCGATGCATCGAACCTCGAGCGCAACCTCTACCTGACCACGCAGCTCGTCGACATGAACATCCGCATGGTCTGCGCCCTGAACATGTACGACGAGTTCGAGCGCCGCGGCGACCAGCTGAACATCGACACGCTGAGCATGCTCTTCGGTATGCCGATGATTCCCACCTCCTTCAAGAGCGGCATGGGCGTGAAGGAACTCTTCCGGGCCGTCATCCAGGTCTACGAGGGCACTGGAAAGAGGTTCCGACACTTCCACATCAACTATGGCCATGAGATCGAGGACGGCATCAGCCACATTCAGAAATACCTGAAGGCCGACGAGCACATCACGCAGCACTACTCCACCCGATACCTCTCGCTGAAGCTGCTTGAGCACGACAGTCAGGTGCTCGACTACCTCGGCAAGCACATGGCCGGCGAACAGCGCATGCACGACTTCCACCAGCTGACGAACGCCCGCGACAAGGCCTCGGCCCGTGTAAAGGAAGAGACGGGCAACGACTCCGAAACCGCCATCATGGATGCCAAGTACGGCTTCATCAACGGTGCGCTGAAAGAGGCAGGGTTCAAGACCGGCACGAAGAAGGACACCTATCGCACGACCCATCTCATCGACGCGGTGCTTTCACACAAGTACCTGGGCTTCCCCATCTTCTTCCTGCTGCTCTACATCATGTTCGAGACCACGTTCTCGCTCGGCCAGTTCCCGATGGACTGGATTGAGTGGCTGGTGGGCTGGCTGGGCGACAAGCTGACGGCAACGATGCCCGAGGGCCCGCTGAAGGCGATGCTCATCGACGGCGTCATCGGCGGTGTCGGAAGCGTCATCGTCTTCCTGCCCCAGATCCTCATCCTCTACTTCTTCATCTCGCTGATGGAGGACTCGGGCTACATGGCCCGTGCCGCCTTCATCATGGACAAGCTGATGCACAAGATGGGTCTGCATGGAAAATCCTTCATCCCGCTCATCATGGGCTTCGGCTGTAACGTACCGGCGGTGATGGCCACGCGCACCATCGAGAGCCGTCGCTCGCGCATCATCACGATGATGATACTGCCGTTCATGTCGTGCTCGGCCCGTCTGCCCATCTACATCATGATCACCGGCACCTTCTTCTCGCTGCAGAGCCGCTCGTGGGTCATGCTCTCGCTCTACGCCGTTGGCATCCTTATGTCGGTCATTGTCAGCAAGCTGTTCTCCTCGCTGGTCATCAAGGGCGAGGACACACCGTTCGTGATGGAGCTGCCGCCCTACCGCTGGCCGACACCGAAGGCCATCTGGCGTCACACGTGGGAGAAAGGCAAAGAGTATCTGAAGAAGATGGGTGGCATCATCCTCGTGGCATCGATCATCGTCTGGGCCCTCGAGTACTTCCCGCACAACGACGCGCTCACCCAGCAGCAACAGCAGGAGCAGAGCTACCTCGGCCGCATGGGTAAGACCGTGGAGCCCGTATTCACGCCGCAGGGCTTCAACTGGAAACTCGACGTGAGCCTTATCGCCGGCATCGGAGCGAAGGAGATCGTTGCCTCCACCATCGGCGTGCTCTACTCGGGTGACGACTCGTTCGGCGACGAGGAGAAATTCAGCGAAGACAGCGAGCGCTACACCCGTCTTCGCCAACTGATGGCAGCCGACGGCATCACGCCGCTCAGTGCCTACGCGTACCTTATATTTATATTACTATACTTCCCCTGCATCGCCACCATCGCCGCCATCCGCAACGAGACAGGCTCATGGGGCTGGGCCGCCTTCGCCGCCTGCTATACCACAGCCGTCGCCTGGATCGCCTCCGCCCTGGTATTCCAAATCGGAAGTATCATGGTATAAGCTTTATTGAGACAAGAAATTCAAGGAGCTCAAGAATCATATGTCTTGAACTCCTTGTCTCCCTGTCTCCTTGTCTACTAGATTAAGGATTGTCGTCGCTACCCGGATTGTCCGTGCTGCCTGGATTGTCGGTGCTACCGGGGTTGTCCGTGCTGCCGGGGTTGTCCGTGCCGGTCTCGTCACCGCCATTGTCCTCCACAGTGCCCGGATCGGCCGAGGTCACTCGCTTCACGATTTCACCGTTGCGGTCGTAGCAGGTGATCTGGATGGCGGTGCCGGCCAGTTCCTCCTTCAGGGCGACCGTCGGCGTGAATATGATGCGGCGGGTCTTGATGAGCGACGTCTTCACGTCGTTGACATCCTCCACTGCCTTGGCACTCAGGCCGAAACGCATGTTACCGAGACCTGGCAGCGCCACACTGTGGCCCTCCGTGGCCCATGCCTTAATCACCTCACCTGCACCCTTCCAGCAGGCTTGCATCACACCCTCACTCACACCAGAACGGATGGCGGCCTCCTTGATCACCTTGTCCTGGTCAAGCGTCGAATACAGGTCCGGCACCATCACGTAGCGGTACACCTCAGGACCCTCTTTGGAGAACTTAAGCTTCTTCTCCCTTGCTTTGATCTTTAATGCCATAGTTTTAAAAATATTTCATGGTATTAAACTATCGTGCGACCAACTGCACCGGGTGGCCGCTTCCCGCTTTTTTAATATAGTGCAAAGTTACAAAAAATATCTGAAATATGCAACTATTTCACCATAAATTGTCACTATTTTTAGTTAAATAGTATTAACAAATAAAACCAACCAAAGAACTCATTAGGGACGGTTCTGTGTGAGTCCTCGCTCACTGAGAACCGTCACTAATGAGCCACGCTTTAAGCATATTCGAGTATCATGTCTGCGTTGATACCCAATTTAGAATACAGACGTTTAGCAATAGGCATAGTGATACGTCTCTTGCCACTCAGTATCTGACTGAATACAGACTCGTTGATGCCAAGAAATTTTGCACCATCTTTCTGTTTCATATTACGAGCATAGAAGTAATCCTCAATCGACCTGATTAACGGTGACTTCTCACGAAGAGGCAGAATATCCATGTATTCATCCTCATACTGAGCCATTTGCTTGCTCAAATCCGAGATACGACGAGTGTACTCATTATCCATATCGGGTTCAAGCATGCCTTTCTCCGTTGCTTCTGCGATTAAGGCTTCAACTATAGCCTTTGTCTCGTCGTACTCCTGTCTTGTTGTCAGTTTCTTATTCATTACGACTCCTTTCTTTTAAATTGTTGTACTGTCAATTTTGTCATATTCAGGATGTGTCCCCACAAATCGAATGTTCATCACACCACCAATAAAGATGACTACAGCAACTACCCGATAATTATTCCCACCGATGTTGAAGACATAGCGTCCGTTCTTCACATAGTCTGCTGAAGGAAACATTTTCTTCAATTCGGCGTGATTGCGCCATGTTGCGCCTTTCACCTTCTCCACCCAACTATTCAGTGGACTAGCGGCCTGCGCATGTTTCTGCACAAATGCATCCAGTATTTCCTTGTTTGCTATTATCATCATTATGTAATTTGGGTGCAAAGATACAATATTCTTTGCAATTCTGCAAATTAATTTTCAATTTTATAAAGAAAACCTCATAAAATTGTTTTTGTTACAGGTTAGTAGTTTTATTATGAGCTCAGACGGAGTTCAGACGGGACTGAGTGAGCGAGAACTCATTGAGAAATCCATAGTGAGACGTTTTTGTCAGTCGAACTGACAGATTGGCTATTGGCACAATATTTGTTGTACAATATACAAACATTTTTTCTATGGAACTATTTTTCAATAGCCTTTCCTTCCGTTACCCTACGGAGCCTGTTACATGCTACTTCTCGACAAAAGATGACGAGGAGAAAAAATGTGATGTGCTCAAGTCTATAACACTTGTTCCTAAAGAGGTTAAAGCCTTATCATTTTTTGAGGGTATTGGCGAGCAACAGAAGCTATATACTACCTATGACAAAAAATGCAAGGATTTTACGCCTGTTTCAATGGATTTCAATGACCCAGACAACGAAGACTACGTGAAGCGGTATTACAATCAAAAGCTTAAGCGACTGCTTTCCAAACACGAGAACTTGATGTTCACGCAGTCGGGCATTACCCATGACCTACAGGTGTGGGAGTTTAACCCGTCAACACCCGTACAGACAATAGCATATATGGGAAAGAACGTCAAGATGTGGACGTTGGATCGCTTCACGTTAAAGGTTCGCTTTGATGCTGCCAACAATCACCCCTATCTGCTCGTTGCCAGTGATCGCCCAGCTAGCATTCTAGGCGTTCCACTCAATAAAATGGACGAAGGAATCACAGACCCTTTCACAGATCAAACCATGATTCTCACGGCATCAATGGTTAATAAAGTGATGATTCGCAAACGTCACTCTGATGGGAAGCCTTATGACCGCCACATAGTGAGCTTGCAAACACTTCACGAGAAGAATATCCCCTATGATGCTTCCGACACCTTGCCCGTCCTAAATCGCGAGATGAAACTGGTGTTAGGGATTGACAGACCAACTGGAGGCCGCGACTGGAGTAGCAAATACGTAAAATATCTTGAGAAGATAACAAGTTTCAAAGATAAATATTTGACAAATGATTCTGACCTCAGAAAGGTTTTTGTTAACTTGTCTTCTTCTTTTACCTCTGTTACTGACAGTCAATTAGGGCAAGTAGATGCTACAAAGCGGATGCTGCGGTTCGGTGGTCAGTTCAAGAACAATCGCCCACAGGAAGGCATCAATGCTGGGCCTGCGCGCAACTGCCCCTATTTAGAGGTCCGTCTGATTGCTATTTATCACGAAGATGACAAAGACTATGCTGCAAGACTACTGGGCTATTTCAGAAATGGCAACTATCAACACCAAGACGAAGCAAAGCGTAAACGACTAGAGAGATACATAGGTTCGTCAGTTGGCTATGCACAACAAGCCCTTCATATCTGTTTCAAAAACTCAGAAAACCCTTTACCGGAAATTCAGAATGCCATAGCGCAACAGGTGTATAATAGTCTTGATAGTAATATTAAATATGTAGGCATTTACTTGTCTCCCATCCATAAGTATGCAAGTGGTAAAATTGCCAGTGAGTGCTACTATAAGATAAAGGAGTTGTTTCTCAAGCTTGGCATCACGACACAATGTATTGATGCACGCAACATGATAGCAGCCATTAATCGCGATAAGGACAGCCGTTACAAGAACTTCATCTATACACTTCAGAATATGGGTGTAGCTATATGTGCAAAGACAGGCGGAGCACCATGGCTACTCGATGAGACCACACGCAAAGAGCTTGTCATCGGTATTGGTGCCTTTAAGACTGCCGGAGAGCAGTTTATTGGCGCTGCTTTCTCGTTTGATAATACAGGCGTACTTTGCGACTATGACTACTTCCGCACATCAGAATTCCGCGAACTCGTTGGGAAAATCGAACTGAACATCAGGCACTTTTCTTCTGTCAACAACCGTCCTGAACGACTTATCATCCACTACTACAAGAAATTGAGTATGAGGAAAGAAGTTCCTCAAATCATGGAGATGCTTGCCTCGCTAAACCTCGATATTCCAGTCTATGTGGTGAGCATTAATAAGACCGAATCAGAAGACTTGGTGCTATTTGATAGTCAAAGCACTTATTGTGATAAAAATGGAATGCATCAGAGCCTTATGCCGATGAGTGGTACATGGGCTAATTTGGGACGAGTACGCGAAGGCTATCGCTATCTGCTGTGTAACAACACCCGTTATGGTGATGACCGTTTCAGGGTTACTGATGGGTTCCCATTCCCCGTAAAGTTGACTATCAGTTGTTTCGGAGGCAATGGTGCTGACATAGATACTCCTACCATCGAACTACTTATAGGACAAGTTTATCAGTTTAGCCGCATCTATTGGCGTTCTGTGCGTCAGCAGGGGTTGCCTGTCACTATCAAATACCCCGAAATGATTGCAGAGATAATGCCTCACTTTGATAATCCAATAGTTTATCCTGAAAAGGAATGTCTATGGTTTCTCTAACATATTCCGCCAATGAACATCAATACTTTTAAACTCGATGTTATAGACGCTATTTTGAACAAGCACTTACAGCCTTGGTCAGAATCCAACGAACGTCATGATAGTAGCTATCGAGAGATACTTTCGACAACGCCGGAGATACCGATGCCAGCTGACTTGAAATATCAACTCAAATATGAGCACTATATATTTTTCACCTATCGCATTCGCTATTATTGCCGATTAATCGACAATACTGTTGCAGACCATTTAAGACAATCATTCAGCACGATTGATTCAGATCAGAGTGAATATATGGCTGCCTATTTGTTAAAACTGACGCGGGAGGCAGTAACTACGCTCATATCTGATGCTGTAAAACGTTGCGGGAAACTTACGGTAACATCCGAAAATCTCACAGATTTCAATGACAAGCGCCGGGAGAAGGAATGTCTAATCATCCTCCATTATGTGATTGCTTCGCTTGTTCGGTGCTGGATGGAGATGCAGGAGAGATACCAGTATGCCTGTGACCAGTCAGACTTGCAGAATGTTGCCTCATTCTATGCTTCTGTTGTAGGACGGGTTACAGATCCAATAGCGTATGTTGAGCAGCTTGAAGGGGAAAAAGAGGGTGGGAAGAAGCAACCAAAGATTTCTACCTGTTCTTTCCTCTTTATCAATAACGATGAATATGATAGGAATACCAGCCTTACGGCTTTTTACAACAAACTGATAGCATATAAACAAATACCTACAGAAACAGATCAAAAGTATCTATTTGCCATTTTGGGTGGAAAACATACTAATGCCACAGTAAAATGGATCGGTAAGGAAGCAACATTAAAAACAATACTTTTTAAACTGAAAGAAAAAGGTGTTATTTGTACATGGCCAAAAGATTATAGCATTTGGGATGTTATACCACACCGATTCAAAGACAAGGACGGAAATCCCATGAAGGACCTTAGCAGTTATAAAGAAGGGGAGAAAACGAAGGATATGGTAGCTGACATTATCAGTACTCTCTGCTGATTTGAAAATAAAGTTACGGAGCAATTTACGCCTCCGTAATTTTTTTAGAACTATTTTTCGTTCATATGAAGTCCCATAGAACGGGGCATTTCTTCATATTTCCATTTTTACAAAGATAACATGTACGGCCTCCGTAAATTCAAACATAGTTTTTTGAAACCAGACAGAACGGGACAAACCATTCCCCGGGATGTCTGGTAAACATGTACAGAGACGATCTCTTACAGCGAGTCTACGACGCAACACATGACGGACTCGACATCATCACCGATCTGCTGCCGGCAGTCGATGATGCAGTGATTAACAACAAGAAGGCGTTTCGTCTTCGAACTGACGAGCGTACGCCGTCGGCACACGTTTACCCGCCCGACAAGAAACGGCCTTACTGGCACGTGAAGGACTACGGCATGGGTGAAGGCGGGGGACTCTTTTCGCCAATCGACCTCTACATGTGGGATCGAGGCTACGGCCAGGACAAGTTCCGCATGGCTCTGGAGGAGCTGGCCGAACGCTACGATGTACAGGAGGTGCTCACCAGCAGCACCAACAAGCCCGACATCGAACAGCGTGCAGCCCTTCCCGACGAGATGGGGGCGATGCCACGCATCAAACTCTCTGAGAGTCTGGTAGGCATTGACCTCAGCTGTTGGGGGACCAACGTCAAGGCTGAGCACTTGGAGACCTACGGGTGGAAAGGTGTCAACGAGGTGGCTATCACTTACGATGACAAGGTCATCGTGCGCAAGCCTACGCCAACGTACCCTATCTTTGCGCAGCAGTGCGACTATGTCGACGAGCAGGGACAGCCACAGGTGTTCTACAAGGTCTATGAGCCGCGCAACCCCGACAAGGCCCACCGTTTCCTTATTGTTGGCAAGAAGCCGCAGCAGAGCTATATCTACGGCTTGCAGGCAGTGCGCCAACGCTTTCAGGAACAGGGGGAGGAGAAACTGCCCGTGTTGCTGCTCGTCAGCGGCGGCAGCGATGCCGTCACAGCCCTGAGTTACAGCTATCTGGCCGTGTGGCTCGACAGCGAGACGAAGGGACTGTCTGACTACGACTACAACGTGTTGATGAAGTACACCAAATGGCTGGTGAACATTCCCGACGTCGATACGACGGGCATCAAGGCCGGTCAGCGACTCGCACTCACACACCTCGGCATCCACACGGCATGGCTCACGCAGAGTGACATGGGCGGTCTGCACGACAACCGTGGCCGACAGTGCAAGGACCTGCGCGACTACTGCCGCTTGAACCCATCGAAGAAAGCGATGGACACGCTCGTGAACCGTGCCGTCAAGGCGAAGTTCTGGACTGTGCGTGAGAACAAGCAGGGACAGAAGGAGTACACGCTGAGTCTCACATCGCTCAACTACTTCCTGGAACTGAACGGCTTCTACACGCTGAAGGACGAGACGCGCCGTGAGCCAGTCTACATCCGTATCGAAGGCATCATCGTTCAGCACATCACGGCCAAGGCCATCGTCGCCTTCCTGAAGAGCTGGATGGAACAGCAGGGACTGCCCAAGGCTCTGCAGGACAAGGTGCTGCGCAGTCGCGACCTGCCCACCAACAATGCCAGTACGCTGAGCGAACGCGATGACCTCGATTTCAGCCGTGCTACGGCCACATCACAGCGATTCTACTTCCGTAACTGCTGGGTGGAGGTGACGGCCGAAAAAGTGACCGTCCACCGTTATTCGGAATCCGACGGTCACTATGTCTGGCAGGACAGTATCATCCCTCATGACTATCGCCCGACGCCAGACATGTTCACTGTCACTACCGACGAGGAAGGACGCTACAACGTCGACATCGCTGAGAATGTGGAACTGAGCAACCTGCTTATGTTCCTTGCCAGAAGTTCACGCATTTATTGGCGCAAGCAGGATGAAGGCGGGCTGGAGTTGACCGAGGATGAGATTGCAGAGCAGAACCTCAGTCTTGTCAGCAAACTGGCCAACTATGGCTATCTGCTTTCAGGCCATAAGTCGGAGTCGGAGGCATGGGCCACCATCTGTATGGACAGCACAATGGCTGAGAACGTCGACGAGTGCAACGGTCGTAGTGGTAAGTCGTTCTACGTGAATGCCGCAGCCACGATGGCGAAGACCTTCAAGATTGATGCCGGCACGACCTCGTTCCGCGACCCGCGCTTCATCTTCGACGGTGTGACAGAAGACACCTCGCTGGTGTTCATCGACGAGTGTCCGCTCAAGTTCAACTACAACTTCATCTACGGCATGGTATCTGGCGACTTCCGAGTGGAGGAGAAGAACCGCCACTCGTTTGTCATTCCTTTTGCCCAGAGTCCGAAGTTCGTGTTGGCCACCAACTTCACCCTCTCGCGTCACGATCCTTCGACCGAAGGGCGCATCTGGCCTTTGCCCTTCAGCGACTACTATCACGTGAAGACCCCGAAGAACGACTACCGCGAGTCGCGCTCCATCCGCGATGACTTCGGTAAGAACTTGATGGGTGCAGAATACGATGAGCATGATTGGCAACTCGACTTCGCCTTCATGACCCAGTGCGTGCGCTTCTACCTGTCGCTGAAGCCAGGTGAGCGTCGCATCATGCCACCACTCAGCCGTATCGAGCGCCGCGAACAGATGGCAGCCGTGGGTAAGGACTTCAAGCAGTGGGCCGATGACTACTTCGCAGAGAACAGCGGTCATCTGGATTGTGAACTGAAGGCAGAGACTGTGCTTGCCGACTTTAATCAGGAGACGAAGTTCGGTTGGCCACCCAAGAAGATGACACAGCATCTGAACGCTTACTGCCAGTTTGCTGAACACCTGCACTGCCTGAATCCCACCACCGTCACACACAAGGAGCAGGATGGCGAGCGTTGGATCAAGCGTGATGAGAACGGCCAGCAGAAATCCTACTACTATGTTCAGTCGGCCAAGGCCGTTGCTGCAGCTGAAAAGACCGAACCTCAGCAACAGGATCTGCTGTTTGACGACTCAGCAGGAATCGAGGCATTCTAAGGCATTCTCTCTTGACAAAGCCCGCCCCCGAGTTCAACCTTTGGAGCGGGCTTTTTTGTTACAGATACACATGTTACACTTCAGTTCCATTTATATCACCCAATTCTTACTTTTTCTTCTTGACCACCGATTTTTCTACTTTTAAGTGTAAAAGTGTAACAGGAGTCGGAAAAAGATATGTAACCCTTTGGAATACAGCCAGATACACCCTGTTACACATTTGTTACACTTCTGTTACACATTTCCTGCCACATCAATGTGTAACAGGAATGCGATGGATTTTTTGCTACATGGCTTCGTAACACTTTTTGGAAGGCTTTGGAAAAAGTGTTGGAAGGCTTCGTAAAAAAAATGTTAAGTTAACGGTAGGCCTGCAGCGCTCCAACCAAGCCCTGGTTCAATATTGTATCACCGTTCCTCAGCAGCCTAAATAAACAACAAAGCCACCACTCTGGTGAGTGATGACTCGTTATATTTGGAGCTCGAAACGACCTTTGAAGGCCATAAAGGTTGTCATCCTTTCAGCGAATTCCCCTTTTGACGCTGCAAAGATAGGTATTTTTCTCTTATCATCCAAATATTTCGACTTTTTTTTGCAGATTTTTCACTCAAAGAGACGTTATAACACAACTTTTTCGTATCTTTGCATCGTAATCGAAAAAAAAAGAATGAATGAAGATCAAATTGAACGATTACCACAAGAAGGTGAATGCCGAGAAGGTGGCCAGTGTGGCATATTGGAAGCAGCATCCGAAGTCGCGCAGCGAGTCCTTGAAGAGATTAAGACTCTTGCGGGAACAACGGCTTGCAAATCTGTCCAACTGGTAAAACTACGCCAATGGGCCCAGAGCCAAGGTTGCTGGTTTTATGACCGCACGGAGTTTGGAGACTTCTTCGACCGTGGATCAGAAAACGAAACCTATCTTTCAGAAGACGGAACGGAAATCATCAAATTGAACGATTTCCGATATTCAGACGACAATCTCACACCTTTCTTCGAGCGCATTAAAGCGCATAACACCTATTTCCCTGATTGTGCTTATCGAATGATTGGCTTAGCCGAGAACCGAGACGGCGAAGTATGTGCTGTTCTTGTTCAGCCCTACATTCATGATGCCCGTCTGGCTACAAAAGAGGAAATCAATGACGAGTTTTTGCGTCTGGGTTTCTATCCAGAAGATAATGGTACATATTACAGCAACGGGCAACACGACATTTTTGATGCTGTAGATGGCAATGTTCTGGTGGGTGGTGACGGAAATCTTTATTTCATCGACACTATTATCTTCCCTTCGGACACTGGTGGTTACGACACATACCGCAGTTTGTCACCACATTTCTCTCAGCACTAAATTATGCGAAAAGTTCAGCTAAAGCGAACTTTATTGGATCTTTTTTGCAGATTTTTCACTCAAAGGGTATTTCTTTCCAAACTTTTTCGTATCTTTGCACTTGCATCTGCTTGTTGCGGCAACGATGTCCTTTGAGAAGGGCGGAGCCGATGGGTGGAGCACTACATATTGAAAGGCGTTACTGACGCTTTGTTTTTGGTTATTCGAACTACCACAATCGAAAGCTGAACAAGAACAATGTTGAGGTGACACCACGGGGTGTATCATATACCACTCCGTAGTGTGCTGCGAGGGTACTTTGTGCCCTCAAAAGCACACTTTACGGGTGTACTATATACTCCTGCGTGGGTGTTTCTCTGTCTGTTTTTCAGCATGGCTGTGGTAGGCCAGAATAACAAACAGGCAGTAGTAAGCACCCACGTTTTTTGTATGTAGGTGTACATGATATTAACAAGCCTGACTGAGGGTGCATAAGGCAAAGTTGCATTATGCCAAGACAACAAGCAATAAAGAGTCGCCCTCAGCAACTGGACTTGTTCCAGGTACAAGTTGAATATCCAAAGGAGATTGTAAGAAATCAAAGCCAGGAAATAGACTTGGTTTCTTTGGATTTGTCTAAGAATGTTCTTATCTGCAATGTCAAGAAAGACAATGTGGAGCACTTCCTGGACGGGACGGCAAAGATTTACTATACGGGCAAGCGTTTCCCTTCTACTGTTGCCCTCAACAAGCTATACTATTTCATCCCATATATTGGAAAACAATGCGATTTGGATTACTACGGAATAAGAGACCTGTATTTGATAAAGATTGCCCGTGTAGGCTCTCGTAGGGAAGGCGAATTGGATAATGACCTGAATGATCTGCGCCTCGTTTTTGAACTGCAGTTTGTTAAGCACTTGTTTGCTGATTATAAGAAACAGCGACTTCAGATTTGGGAAACTTATACAGATACGACGTTAGAGCAACTTGTCGAGACTCAGAAATTGACACGGATTCAACTACCACAGCGACTTACTTATATCAGTCTGTTCAGTTGTGCAGGTGTCGGATGCTATGGATTCAAGCAAGAGAACTTCAATTGTGTTGCGACCGTAGAACTCATCGAACGGCGACTGAATGTTCAGAAATACAACCACAAATGCCTCTATGAGAGTGGTTACATCTGTGGCGACATGACGCTACAGGAAACTCAGGATAAAGTTTTCCATGAGATAAAGATGTGGAAGGACACGAGAGGTATGACAGACTTGGATGTCGTTATTGCAACACCACCTTGTCAAGGTATGTCGGTTGCCAACCACAAGAAAGGCAATGAACTCAAACGCAATTCTTTGGTGGTTGAGTCAATCAAGCTCATTCAGCAAATCAAACCACGATTCTTTGTCTTTGAGAATGTTCCTGCTTTCTTGAAGTCTATCTGTACAGATATCGATGGTCAGGACAAACTTATCAAAGAGGCTATCGACTTAGACCTTGCTGGCGATTATAACATAGCAGCTAAAGTTATCAACTTCAAAGACTATGGCAATCCGAGCAGCAGGACAAGAACTCTGGTTATTGGAGTTAGAAAAGACCAAAAAGAGATTACACCTCTCGAACTGTTCCCTGACAGGCAGGAAGAACAGACTTTGCGGCAGACAATAGGCCACCTGCCACATTTGCACTATATGGGGGAAATATGGGACCAGGACATCTATCACACATTCCGACCGTATGCACCACACATGGTTAGCTGGATTGAAAACATTACAGAAGGACAGTCGGCTTTTGACAATGAGGATGAGAGCCGCATCCCACATCACGAAAAAGATGGCGAGATTATCTTCAATCAGCGAAAGAACGGCGACAAATACACCCGTCAGTATTGGGACAAAGTACCACCTTGTGTTCATACCCGTAACGACATCATGGCGAGTCAGAATACTGTCCATCCAACAGACAACCGTGTATTCTCTATCAGAGAGGTGATGTTGATGATGTCTGTACCTCAATCATTTGAATGGAGCGCAATACCCTATGCACAATTGAATGCATTGCCATTGGAGGAGAAACAGAAATACCTGAAGAAAGAAGATCCAAACATCAGGCAGAGTTTGGGTGAAGCTGTTCCTACTATTATATTTCAGCAGATAGCACAAAAGATTAAAGGTAAAGTTGCTGAGTCAGAATTAACAGAACAAGACGTACTGAGTATAATTGAAAAAAATGGGCTCACGGATACAGACAATCTGCTGAAATACGTGAAGAAGCACAAAATACTTGGCTTTGTACGTTTGGCTAAGATTGCAGAATATGCTAATGGTGCAAGGTCAGAAACAGCAGCCTACTACACGCGACAGGATATTTGTTACTCGGTTGTTAAGAACCTGCCAGATTATCCAGACTCCAAGATACTTCATATTTTAGAGCCTGCCACAGGTGTTGGCAATTTCCTACCATCTCTCTTTATGAAGTATGCAAATGTGGCTGAGCTGCATATAGATGTCATTGACATCAACCCCGACAGTATTGCTTTATTAAAGCAAATCCTCCAGTCTATAACTCTTCCCGAGAATGTTAGACTTAACTTCATCAACAAGGACACGCTGCTGGAGTCGTTCCCCAAACGATACGATATCGTGGTTGGCAACCCACCTTACATGAAAGTAAAGGACAAGTCTTTGTTGAAAGCCTACAAGCAATCGGTAGCCAACACGGACACAAACAATATCTTCTCGTATTTCATTGAAAAGTCAATAGAATTGGGAGATGTTGTATCACTCATCGTTCCCAAGAGTCTGATTAATGCTCCAGAATTCAATAGGACTCGCCAGTTGATGAATGTATTACCGATAACCAATATCGTTGATTTCGGAGAAAAGGGGTTCAAGGGTGTCAAGATTGAAACTATTGCTTTTACCATCAACAAGAAGGTGAAGAAAGGATTGATAAAAGTGGAATCCTACATCACCAACTCTGTTGAGGTGAAGCCCCAATCCTATATAACAGACCCACAGTTCCCTTATTGGCTAATCTATCGCAATCAGGGATTTGACGAAGCTGCTTGTAAGATGGAGTTTGGCATCTTCAAGGCATTCAGAGACCGTGTACTTACCAAATCTAACACTCAGCAGCAAGGAACCATCCGTGTTTTGAAATCTCGGAATATTGGGAGCAACGAAATTATCAACATTGAAGGCTACGACACATATATAGATAACATCAACGACTTGGAAGTTGGGAAGTTCTTGGATCACACAGAATGTGTACTGGTTCCCAATTTGACTTATTATCCTCGTGCTTGCTTTATGCCTAAGAATTGCATAGCAGATGGTTCGGTCGCTATACTAACAACAATAGACGACACAACAATTTCAGAAGAGGATTTGGCTTATTATGCAACTGAGGAATTCAGCAAGTTCTACAGTATCGCCCGCAATCGCGGTACTCGCTCTCTCAATATTGATAACAACTCCGTATTTTTCTTTGGTAAATTGAAATAGCTATGATTGATGTAATAACTAAATTCCTGAACAAGTATGATTTGGATGTCCGTAAAATTCACGATGCACGTTTTATGGACCAGAAGTGTACACCTGACGTTGTCTGCTTTATTGCAGATTGTCTCATCAACTTGAATCCCCAAGGCGAGTTTACAGTACAAGATGTGTGGGATATGCAATACTTTATCAAAAACGCATCTGCAATATTTGGCAAACCAAGTCCAAAGAATGAGACAGCCCGGCATGAATACGACAAATTCATTCAGCAGCCTCTACGAATGTTGGCTTATGCTCATGTACTCAACATAGAGAAAAGGGGCAATGTGAACTACTACGGCATTGCCAACTTGGATATCTTGGACTATATCGCCACCAAAGAGCGTAATGCCTACAATTTTCTGTATGTGTATATCACAAAAGTATTGTCTGACAGCGGTATCTTAAAATATTTCGAGGAGTTCAAGGATGCTTGTATAAAAGGAACTGTTTCCCAACAGGACTATACAGAACTCAAAGCAAGGTATACTCGGTTTATCATCGGTAATACTGCGATCAATGGTGCTGTGGAAGTGGCCCGTATCTTTACAAAAGTTATCAATGTTTATTCGGCAGAGAACGACATTCAAGGAACGGAGAAAGGCAGACTATCCAAGGATATTATTGCTTTCTCAGACTTGATGTACAATCGTAAAAATTGGCGTGATGTGGATAAGTCAAAATCACAAACACGACAAGAGGCAGCAACAGCAGAAGAAATACAGCAACAAGAGGCATATGATGCTTATCAGGTGACTAAGGCCATGAACCTGTTGCGTAAGATACAGGTTGATAGCGAAGTGAGAGACCAATATGCCAATGGTGAGGCCACTCAGGTACACCATATATTCCCCAAATCTCAATTCCCAGAGATAGCCCATTATTTGGAAAATCTCATAAAGTTGACAGCTACGCAACACTATACAAAAGCCCATCCTAATAATCACACACAAGTAACCAACAAAGACTATCAGTTGGTTTGCTTGTTGGCAAAATCACAAAAGATAGAACAATCGCTAATGACTACCGGTGATAAGTATTATCGGAAAGAATCGTTCATATATGTCATCAATGTAGGATTGCATGCAGACTTGAGCCAACAACTATCCTTTACAGACATTCGAAAACAGTTACGAATATTATTTAATGCTGCATAGATATGTATAGATCATTTTTTGGTAGAAACAAACAGGTGAGTTTTACCTGTCCTGAAGAGTATTATGAACTTCTGGGGTTCTTGGCAAAGTCCGATGGCTCAGTTTCGCTTACTTGGGAAAACAACGAGGACCAAGGAGCATGGGGAAGTGAGGGACGTGTCTGTTTTCATACCAGAAGGCTTCCCTCTGCAGGGTGTTTGCGTTTTACTGCTGGCAATGGCTCTATTTATAAAAGAGTCAACTGTAATGCCTTTGTTGAGCATTTATGCAGATATCACAATTTCGTGCAAGGAAAGTATCAGAATATAGCTGCAGTCCGTAAAACAATACCTGCACAATACGTATCCAACTTTGAGCAAGGGCTAAGAAGCTAAACCGACAAGGAATAGCGAATTTTAAAGCGTTTATTTTGTTTACTCCGCCCATACAAAAGCAAAAGGCAGGGACGGAGTACAGTTGGTTATTATGTTACCCAATGGTAATTTACTTGTTATAGGACAAATCATATCTGACAGAAAGGCAAGGAGATCGATTTGAATTGTATTATTGCATTGCATTTGCTATTATCAAATGTGAGGATGTCGACTGAGAAAAAGATGCAAAAGTTTTGGAAGTTTCAGATATATTATCTATCTTTGCACCACATAAACAACAATAAGGTAGATGTAATCTTGCGCCCTATATGAATAAAACTCTATTATTGACCGGATTAATCGGACTCGCTGTTTCATGCGTATCACCGCAAATAAACAACAACGATATGAATACAGAACGCCTTACCTATTTCAGCTTCGGCCACCACAACTCCATGTCACAGCATGGCGAGGGGTATGACGTCAGCTACATGAAGGACGGAAGAGTACATGTCGTCATCGACGAGGGTGCACCTGAGGAGAAGGAGTTTTACCTCAGCGACTCCACCATCTTCGACGAACTGCTGACCATTGTGAAGACTTACAAGACGGACAAATACAAAGAGAACTATAAATCAAGGGCGCTGATTCACGACGGCGACTCGTGGAGCCTGTATTACAGATACGACTCGAAACGCAGCGTCAGCTCGGGTGGTTACATGGCATGGCCCGACAACTACGGTGAGATGCGAAGCGCTCTCTCGGATTATTTCCAGAAATGGCGAGACTACCAAACGGGGGTATTGGCGATGGACTACTTCAAGTTCACCTGCAAGAACAACAAGGGACGCGATATGGAGTTCACCCTTGAGCGCGGTGAGGAGGAGGCCACAATGACCATACACGACAAGGAACAGGGCATTGAAAAGACGCTGAAAGTAGGCAACGACATCATGCAGAAGCTGCAAAAGAGAGCTAATTCCGTGCAGCTGAAGAATAAAATGTACGACTACTACACGGAAGACGAGGAAGCCACGCGGTGTACCTATTTCGTGCGCTACAATACCGGCGACTCGATCAGCGGCATCACTTGCCACACAAAATACCCCAGTCACAAAGTGACTGCCATCATCGAATTTTTCAGCCCCTACTCCAAGGAGGACAGGCCGTAGAACATAAAGAAACATAATTGGTATCAGAAATATGAAGAAACCCCATTGGCTTGAAAAAGAAAGGCTTTATAGCATCATGTTCGAGTCGGAGCATCCGGCCGGACGGGTCTTTGACCTCACCCTGATCATTGCCATCTCGCTGAGCATCATCATCTCGTTCGTCGAGACGATTCCCTCGCTGGCACATACCTTTAAGCTGGTACTGGAGATACTGGAATATGCGCTGACGTTCTTCTTCACGGTGGAGTATATTGCCCGTGTCTATTGTTCTCCCAAACCCCGGGAATACGTGCTGAGTTTCTTTGGCGTCATCGACTTGTTATCCACATTGCCGCCCTACCTCTCCTACTTCCTGCCCCATGCACGGTACATGATCCTGTTGCGTTCGTTCCGCTTCATCCGTATCTTCCGCATTTTCAAGCTGTTCAGCTTCATCAATGAAGGTTACATGCTGTTGCACTCGATCCAGAAGAGTCTCACCAAGATAGCCGTCTACTTCCTGTTCGTGCTGATACTGGACATCTGTCTGGGAACGCTGATGTTCATGGTTGAGAACGGTCAACCCAATACGCAGTTCACCGACCTGGCCACATCGGTCTATTGGGCCATTGTGACGATGACCACCGTCGGTTATGGCGACATCACGCCTGTAACTGCCTTAGGGCGCTTGCTCTCGGCATTCGTCATGTTGCTGGGTTACACCATCATTGCCGTTCCCACAGGCATTGTGACGGCAAACATTATCGACGAAACGAAGGAAAAGCCGAAGGACGGACATTGTCCGCGTTGTGATGCCATGGTGCGCGACGAGGACCATTATTGCTCACATTGCGGAGAAAAACTGTAGGAGTCATGGAGAAAATCATCTTGGGAATCGACCCGGGTACGAACCTGATGGGCTACGGACTGCTGAAAGTCACCGACGGTAAGGCGCAGATGATGACGATGGGTGTCATCGACCTGCGCAAGTTCCCTGACGCCTACCTGAAACTCGGCCATATCTTCGAGCGCGTGACCGGCATTATCGACTCGTTCCTGCCCGACGAGATGGCCATCGAGGCCCCCTTTTTCGGCAAGAACGTGCAGTCGATGCTGAAGCTTGGCCGGGCGCAGGGCACGGCCATCGCCGCCGCCATCCACCACGGCGTACCCATCCACGAGTATGCCCCGATGAAGATCAAGATGGCGCTGACGGGCAACGGCTCGGCCTCGAAGGAGCAGGTGGCCGGCATGCTGCAGCGGCTGCTGAAGATTCCACAGGAGGACATGTCGAAGTTCATGGACGCGACCGACGCGCTGGCCGCCGCCTACTGCCATTTCATGCAGGCCGGACGGCCCGAGAGCGACGTGAAGTACCGTGGCTGGAAGGACTTCGTCAGCAAGAATCCCGACAAGGTGAAGAAATAAATCTCTGTAACTCTGTATCTCTGTGTTGAAAATGTTATGAAGACGATTGAAATCACCAATGCCCGGGCCCGGAAGCCGGAGTGGTCGATGGCCGAGCCCGTGAACTTCAGCCTCGACGAGGGCGAGCACATTGCCATCATCGGCCGCAACGGTGCGGGAAAGTCGATGCTGGTCGACATGATTACCGGCCGCCACCCGGCCTTCCCCGACATGGTACGCTATGCCTTCGACGAGCCATACAACAATCTCAAGCATATCTCGTTCCGCGACACCTACGGCGGCGACAATGACCGCACCTACTTCCTGCAGCAACGCTGGAACCAGATGGAGATTGACGAGGAGACGCCCACCGTAGGCCAAAAGCTGGAAGAAGCCTATCAGATGGCCGGGGAGGATACCACCGAGCGCCGCGACCTGCAGCGACACATCTACGACATCTTCGGACTCGAGCCGCTGCTCGACAAGTATATCATCCTGCTCTCGAGCGGCGAACTGAGGAAGTATAAGCTCGCTGCGTCGCTCTTCACCCATCCGCGCGTGCTCATCATGGAGAATCCATTCATCGGGCTCGACTCCGAGACACGCGACCAACTGAAGGAACTACTCGGAATGCTCGCCCGTGAACAGGGTCTGCAGATCATCCTCGTGCTGGCGAAGACCGACGAGATTCCGGAGTTTATCACACATATCGTCGAGGTCCGCGACATGCGGGTCCTGCCAAAGAGATTACACAGTAGGGACGGTTCCTGCTGTGTAATTTCTGCCGGTTTTACGCAGCAGGAACCGTCCCCATTGTGTAATTCCGAGGAGGTCATCCATTTCAACAAAGTGACGATCCGATACGGGGCACGGACCATACTGAAGGATTTGGACTGGACGGTGCGCCGCGGTGAGCACTGGGCACTTTCGGGACAGAACGGAAGCGGGAAGTCTACCCTACTCTCACTCGTCTGCGCCGACAATCCGCAGAGCTATGCCTGCGACATCTCGCTCTTCGGCCACCGCCGGGGCTCGGGCGAAAGCATCTGGGACATCAAGCGCCACATCGGCTACGTCTCACCCGAGATGCACCGCAGCTACCGGCAGAACATCCCTGCCATCCAGATCGTAGCCAGCGGACTGAAGGACACAATCGGACTCTACGTAAGGCCAAACGAGGCCGAGAAAGAGCAATGCCGGAAGTGGCTCAGCATCTTCGGCATCGGTCATCTGGCAGAAAGGCAGTTCATGGAGATGTCGAGCGGTGAGCAGCGACTGGTGCTCGTAGCCCGCGCCTTCGTCAAAGAGCCCGACCTGCTGATTCTCGACGAGCCGCTTCACGGACTCGACGACGAGAACAGGCATATGGTGAAGGGACTGGTGGACGACTACTGCAAGAACCCAGCCGTGACGCTCATCTACGTGACTCATTATCAGGAAGAGCTGCCGCGCTGCATCGACCACAGGCTCTTCCTGGAGCGACATTAACAAAAAAATTCCCTCGCTCAGGCGGGGGAATTATTCTTTTCAAAGAGTGCCATGCGCTCCTCGAGCATCGCATACTGGTGATCCTCGATAAACGACGTGCAGACGCGCAAGCCCTCCTGTTCGGAACCGCACGTGATGAGACAGATGGCCGAGACGCCATAGTACATCAGTTCGTGAGCGAGTTGTCCGCTGGTCATGCCCGGATAGCCGATCGTGAAATAGAAGCCGTCGGCAATGGGCTCGTCGAGATCCTTGTCGTAGACCACATAGAAGCGGTGACGGCAGAAAATATCCTTCAGCTTCCTGGCACGCTCCCCATAGACGCTCACCTCCTTGCGGAAGTCGTAGCGGCCCTCGTAGGCGGCGGTAAGCATAGCGGCCAGCGCATATTGGGCGCTGTGGCTCGTACCCGACGAAAGAGCATAGAGCATGCGCGTAGAAAAGACGGGACCGAAGGGCAGACCCTGATAACGGGCTGACAGGTCGTCGAAATGTCTGTGGAACAGGGCATCGCTGATACAGGTCACACCGATACGCTCTCCAGCATAGCTGAAGGCTTTCGAACCGCTGATGAGCAGCATGTAATTGTCGGTATAACGGGCCACAGTAGCCTGATAAGGAGGCTCAAAGGGCTTGGAGAGGTCCTTGCGGAAATCCATGGCAAAATAGGCCAGATCCTCCATGACGATGACATCGTACTGCGTGGCCAGCTTGCCGATTACCTCTAACTCCTCCTCCCGCAGACAGATCCATGAGGGATTATTGGGATTCGAATAGACGATGGCACAGATATTGCGCTGCTTGAGATAACTCTCGAGCTTCGGGCCGAGCTTCGGACCGCGGAAGTCATAGACGTCGAACGTCTGGTACTTCACGCCCATCACCTCGAGCTGCATCTTCTGCACAGGAAAACCGGGATCGATGAAGAGGACGGTGTCCTTCGTCTTGTCGCGCTGTGAACAGGTGAGGAACGAGGCGAAGGTGCCCTGCATGGAGCCGCTCACGGGAATACAGCCCTCGGGCTTGATATCCACACCGATGAAGGCCTTGACAAACTGCGAGGCAGCCTCTTTCAGCACCGGAGCACCCTGAATGTCGGGATAGCTATGGGCAATGCCTTCCTGAAGGGCTTTCACCTGGGCATCAACACCTACCTGAGCAGCAGGAAGACCAGGTATTCCCATCTCCATCTTGATGAACTCCACCCCACTCGCTTTCTCTGCCTTGGCAGCCACTTGCTTCACCTCGCGGATCGTGGCCTTGGCGAAGTCCTCTATACCAAGCTCTGCTACGAGAGCGTCAACAATTTCTTTCTTAATCGGAGTTTCCATAATTACGGATTTACGATTTACGACTTATTTCTGTGCTGCGCGACCGATGGCGAGGGCCTTGATGTTCGCCTCGACGATAGCCTCACCCTTGCGTCCGAAGACACGGCGGATGGCATCTTCCAGTTTGTCGTACTCAATTCCCAAAGCCTTCTGGGCAGCACCGAGGAGAATCACATTGGCAGAGCGCGGTACACCATTGTCCTTGGCAGCCTGCTCGATGTCGAGAATGATCACATTCTTAATCTTCGCAAGGTCGGACTTAATTGTCTCGATATCAGGATAGTTAGGAATGTTCACGAAAGGAGCGCTCGAAGTGATGATCCAGCCGTCCTTGGCCAGGAAAGGCAGATAGCGCAAAGCCTCCATAGGCTCCATGGAGATGATTACGTCGGCTCCTCCCAAAGCGATAAGATCGCTGGCGATAGGTTCACTCGACAGGCGCAGGTTCGATTGTACGTCACCGCCTCTCTGACTCATGCCGTGCACCTCAGCCTGTTTGATGTAGAGGTTCTCCTTCATGGCTGCCTCACCTATAATCGTGGCGATAGAGAGGATACCCTGTCCTCCCACACCGCAAAGAATGATATCTGTTTTCATCTTGTTATTTACGATTTACGGATTTACGATTTTCAGATTTACGATTTGGCTGCAGCTTTCTTCTGCTTCAGGTGACGCTGAAGGGTCTGCATGCACTCACGACGCGGGATGATGACACTCACACCGTGGTAGTTGATCTCATCACGGATGGCCTGAGTGATCTCCGGCATATTCTTCGGGATAGGATTCACCACCTTCAGATGCTCCTCACTCAATCCCAGGCCCTTACAGATGGCCTCAAACTTATTTGTGCCAGCAGAGTCCTGTCCACCAGTCATGGCAGTCGTCAGGTTGTCGCTGATAATGACGGTGATGTCGGCATTCTCGTTGATGGCATCCAATAATCCTGTCATGCCACTATGGGTGAAGGTGGAGTCGCCGATGATAGCCACAGCGGGCCACTGGCCAGCGTCTGAAGCACCCTTGGCCATCGTGATCGAAGCACCCATGTCCACACACGAGTGGATGGCCTTGTAAGGTGGCAGGAATCCGAGCGTATAGCAACCTATGTCGCCAAACACACGGGCATTGGGATATTCACGCAGCACCTCGTTCAGGGCCGTATAGACATCGCGGTGACCGCAGCCCTGACAGAGTGCGGGCGGGCGCGGGGTCACATCCTCACAAGGAGCATAGCTCTCACTGCTCTCTATGCCGAGAGCCTTTTTCAGGAAGTCGGGATTCAGTTCACCCGTACGGGGCAACTCTCCCGTGAGACGACCCTTGATCACAGCATTACCAGGCATCACACCTCGTACCTGGTCCTCGATGAAGGGCTGACCCTCCTCGGCGATCAGCACGAACTCACAATCATCGGTCATCCGACGGATGAGTTTCTTGGGCAACGGATACTGAGAGATCTTGAGCACAGGGTAAGGACAACCCTCGGGGAAGCACTCCATCAGGTAATTATAGGCGATGCCGCTGGCGATGATGCCTAATGAATGGTCGGAGCCATCGGTATACTGGTTGTATTTACTGTCGACCGCCATCTGTTCGAGAATAGGCTGCTGACTGGTCACCACCACATTCCTCTTACGTGCGAAGGCAGGCAACAGCACCCAGTTCGAAGCCTGAGCATCGTAGTTCAGCTCGTTTTGTTGACGTGGCACGTCAACAACCTCTACCACGGCACGCGAGTGGGCCATGCGGGTGGTGACGCGCATCAGAACAGGCAGATGCATCTTCTCAGAGAGTTCATAGGCCTCCTCCATCATGTCGTAGGCCTCCTGCTGACTGCTGGGCTCTAATGTGGGAATCATCGCGAACTTGCCGTAGAAGCGGCTGTCCTGCTCATCCTGCGACGAGTGCATCGAGGGATCATCAGCCACAAGCACGATGATACCGCCGTTTGTACCGGTCATCGCCGAGTTCACAAAGGGATCGGCACAGACGTTCAGACCCACATGTTTCATACACACCAGGGCACGTTTGCCCATATACGACATACCCAGAGCAGCCTCCATCGCCGTCTTCTCATTCGTCGACCAACGACGGTGGATGTTACGCTCCTTGGCGATGGGCGACTCCTGGATATACTCTGTAATCTCCGTTGAAGGAGTGCCGGGATAGGCATAGACACCGCTCAGGCCTGCGTCTATCGCACCCTGTGCAATCGCCTCGTCTCCCAATAAAAGCTTTTTCATTTACGATTTACTATTTACAATTGACGATTTATGAGCGCAAAGGTACGAAATTTCAAGCGAACAGCCAAAAAAAAGCGGCCTTATTTGCATAAAGCCGCATTTTTATCCATTCATTATTCACAATCACTTCTAAAAAGTATATCCGAGGGTGAACAGCAACTGATGACGCTTGTTGCTCACATCGACAGTACTCGAACCGCCTGCATAAGGCTGGAAGGGATGGAACTCGCCATCGGTCGTGCTATACTGGTATGCCAAATCCAGATTCAGACCTCCCACCTTGTAGCCAATACCAGCGGTCAGGCGGTGCGTATCCTTCCAGTTGGTGTAGTCCGTCGTAGAGGCATACATCACACCAGGAGAATTGATCATCATATCGCGCACACCGTTCTTGTCATAGCCGGCAGACACATAGTTATAACCACATCGCAGCGAGAGTGCGGGGAGCGGCTTCACCTCCACACCGGCCTTGAAGGTATGTACGCCCTTGAGCGACTGCTCCGTGTTATACTTCATGTCCTGATCCTTGGACGACTGGTCATAGCCATCATAATAGTCGTAACCATCGATGATGCGGTTCTGGCTGGCAGCATAGTCTGAGTATTCATAGCCTGCCCCAATGGCGACATTGGAACCAACCGTATGTCCCAGGCTAACGCCGAACTTCCAAGGCGTGTAATACTGGAAGTCGTAACTCTCGCTGCTGTGGCCGTTGTCCCATGAGCCGTAGGGACTGTTATTCAGCATTTCTGTGTCATTGCTCGAAGTCAGGCTATACCATGTCGGTGTGGTGACGGCCAATCCGAAGCGGAAGGGAGACTCCTCGATGGGACGGATAATGACACCCAGCTTGACATCGAATCCCGAACCCTTGATCTTGCGATAATCATCGTAGGCAACAGAACCGCAATCACCCTTAGAATCCACCAGCGACTCCCCATATCCGGAATGACCTTCATAGTTTACACTTTTCACACCTACCGTCACACCCCAATAGAAACGGTCGTTCTCATTACCGCTCAAGTTGAAGTCGAAGTCATTAATCCAACCGCGATGTGCCCTATCGAAGGTGTAGGCACTGGCATCATTGAAATAGTAATTCTTATCATTCGGATCGAGCAACAGCACATTCGCATTCAGATAGTCTGCCTGTGAATAGGTCTCTGCCCGCCAGTCGGATTTTTCATTCTCCCAGCCAATCACTTCGTCAGAACTATTGAAATCGAGCCAATAACCGCCCTTACGACTATCACCCAACTCTGCCTTCCGATAGCTCAGTCCGTTCTGAGAACAGTTATGCAAGGCATTAGCTGCAGAAAGAATCTGATCAAAATTACGACTCTTATGGTAGTTGAAACCCATGTTGATAAACGAGCTGCGACCGAGACGCATAGAATAGACGAAGCCTGCCTGGTCGAAACTCATATTCGTCTTACCAAGTCCGTCGAACTTCTGCACATCACTCTGCGACACGAAACCGAAACTCGCGCTGACCGCAGAGTGCCGGAAGAGACCGATACCAGCGGGGTTCGTGGCGATGGTCGAGATATCAGCACCAAGTGCATCCATCGCACCGCCCATACCGACATAGCGGGCCGTTCCATTCAGATCGCTGCCCAGCAGACGGGCACTCTCATATGTATCCTGTGCAGCCGCTGGCAGTACTGCTGCCAATGCGAAGGCTGCAAAAAACAATTTCTTCATCATAACTATCAATTGTAATTGTGTCAATCATTCCATTATCTATCTGCGACCGCCAAGGCCTCCGCCTCCGCTGCGACCACCGCCGCCACCACTGCTGTGACTGCCGCCGCCACCGCCACTGAAGCTACCGCCTCCACTGCGGGCACCTCCACTATAGCTGCCACTGCTACGCGAACCGCTATATGAAGAATTTCCACCAGGCGAAGTGCCGCCACGCCGGCCGCTGAAGTTACCACTGCGACTTGTCTCTGAGTTGCCGCTGCTATATGTGCGTCCGCCACTCATGGATGTTGCACGGTCTCTCAGGGATTCCATCCGATGGCTGGATGAATATCTGCCATACGAATAGCCATGAGTAGAGCCTCGGCGATCGATCGATCCCGCATTGCCGGTGTGAGCATAGTAATGGGAACCGCCGCCACCATAGTAATAGGGATAACCCCAACCATACCAGCCATAATAGGGATAGCCCCAGCCGTACCAGCCATAATAAGGATAGCCCCAGCCGTACCAGCCATAATAAGGATAGCCCCAGCTGTACCAGGGATCGTACCAGCCCCAGTAACTGCCGTACCAAGGATCATACCAGGGCCAGCCATAACGGCTATAGTACCAAGGCGAATGCCAGGCCCAATCATACCGGCCCTTATAGTAGCCCTCCCAGAAAGCGGCGTTATCGGTCACATCATAGTCGTCGAAGCGGCTCATCTTCTTTGTTAGCTCATAATCCTCTTTGTTGAGTGAGTCGGGATAAACACCCTTCACGGCATCGAAGTCTACCACATCACTCTTGGCCGAGTCGCCAACAGTCACCCCAGGAGCATTTTTATACCTCCTGTTATAGTCGTCAACCGATCGGTCACTACCCGAATAGTAGGTGTCTTTCGGCATTCCGTATTTGTCCGTTACCTGCTCTGCCTTTGTCGTCTTTTTCTTAGGCACAAAGTAGAGGTCGTCATCCTGAGCCATCATTGCCAGCGGCATGGCTCCGATAAGCATGGAAATAAGCAACAGTTTTTTCATATTTCTATACGTTTTATTAATTCACAATGCAAAATTACGATGTTTTTGAATGCAAATTTAAGGAAAAACCCTAAGTTATGGTAGGATTTTCCCTAAATTTTGTATTTTTGCCTCAAAAATTAACAGCTTATGAAATATTTCGAAGCAGATTTCGTGATTTCGCCCTATTCTACCGACGCTTGCGATATGGTGGCCGCTTTGGCAGGAGAAGCAGGTTTTGAGACCTTTGAGGAGACGGAGACAGGTCTGAAAGGCTATATCCAACAGTCCCTCTTCTCCGAGGAAACCCTCAAGGAGGCACTGGACGAATTCCCCTTTGAGGGCGTGAGTGTCAGCTACAGTATCCAGGAGGCAGAATACCGCGACTGGAACGAGCAGTGGGAACAGGAGGGATTTGAGCCCATCATTGTCTCCGACCGCCTTGTCATTCACGACGGCCGGCATCTGCCCGACACAAGAACACTCATCGAAATCGAAATCGACGCTCATCTCGCCTTTGGTACCGGCACCCATGAGACCACCCGCATGATTTGCGCCACGCTGATGGAGAACAGCCCCAAAGGACGTGTCCTCGACTGCGGCACGGGTACCGGCATCCTCTCTATCTGTGCCCTGAAGTTAGGAGCACGCGAGGCTGTCGGCTATGACATCGACGAGTGGTCTGTAGACAATGCCCGTCATAATGCCGTCATCAATCAGGTTGACGACCGCTTTACCTCACTATTGGGCGATGCCTATATATTATTAAATAAGGTGGAAGGCACATTCGACCTTGTGATGGCAAACATCAACCGGAACATCCTGCTTGCAGACCTTCCGTTATTCAGAAAGAAAATGTCAGACAGAGCAACCCTCATCCTTAGCGGTTTCTATACTGACGATAACGAACTGCTCATTGACAAGGCCGCCTCACTCGGTCTGACTCTCAGGCAAAAAAAAGAAGACGAGAACTGGTCGTGCCTCGTCTTCACATTAGACTGAACGGTTGACTATACCCTTGCGAAGGTGAATTTCAGTGTATGTCCATAGATATAAAGATAGCAGGACAACTTAGCTGACGTCAGTTCAGTGATGTTGAAATTCAAAGTCATGTCGGGAGAAACGATTTTCAGCGTTTTATCATTCTTTGACCATGTGCCTGATTGCTTCAGTTTCTTTGAATCCAGATAATAGGTGCCATCATCCTTTAAGGTAATCTTATCACCCTCATTGATCATACCAACAGCATCTTCAGACAGGCTGCCAAAGTCAGCAGAAACACATTGCCATGTACCGACTACTGTAACTTGCTGAACATCGCCTTGTGCGGGAACACCATCACAAGAAGAAAAACACAAAGCTGTGGCCATCAGAGCCATCACTGCGAAAATTGAATAGATCTTTTTCATTTGTACTGTTATTTTAATTGTTAATAAAAATGTTTCAATTCACTATAGATACGCTGAACAGGGAGTCCCATCACATTATAATAACTGCCATGAAGACCCGTCACACCAATATAGCCTATCCACTCCTGGATGCCATATGCACCCGCCTTGTCAAAGGGCTTATAACTGTTGACATAATGACAGATTTCCTCATCGGTCAACTGTTTGAATGTGACATCCGTCGTAACTGAGAAACGACGTTCCTTCTCTGCCGTCAGCAGACAGACACCTGTCGTGACCTGATGCGTGCAACCGCTGAGCTCACGGAGCATGCGGACAGCATCGGCCTCATCGGTCGGTTTGCCAAGAATCTCATCATTGACAATCACCACAGTATCGGCAGTGATGATCAACTCGTCGGGAGCAAGACTGTCGCGATAGGCATTGGCCTTGAGACCAGCGATATAAAGAGCGACCTCGGAGACGGGCAACTCTGAAGGATAGCTTTCGTCGATGCCATCGAGCACACGTACCTCGAAAGGCATACCGAGACCAGCCAGGAGTTCCTTCCTCCTCGGAGAATTACTTGCCAGGACGATCTTATATTTGATATTCATCATATTCGTTCACCGCCTTACGATGTGCTTACCATCCGAATGCCTTAGCATTCATCATCCATTTACCTTGAGCCCGAAGGACCTGTTCGATGACATCACGGCCACAGCCATGACCGCCGATACGGTCGCTGACATAGAGCGAGGCCTCCCTGATTTCAGGACAAGCATCCTTAGGACAGACCGGACAGCCTACCCGACGCATGATTTCCAGATCAGGAATATCATCACCCATATACATCACTTCCTGATCGGTCAGATGATACGTGGCGAGCAATTGGTCATACGTCTCGATTTTCACCGCACATCCAGTGAAAATGTCTTTCACGCCAAGACCCTCATAGCGGCGCCGGATGCTACTGACATTGGCACCAGTGAGGATGACGATGCGCAGGCCGAGCTTCATAGCGAGTTGGATGGCATAGCCGTCCTTGATATTGACTGTACGGAGAGGCTCTCCCTCCGTACTCAGCGTAATAGTCTCACTGCTGAGCACTCCGTCGATATCAAAGATGATAGCCTTTATCCTGGTCAGATCATAATTAATCATTATCCTTCATGACTTTAGAACCTGCTCAGATGTACGTTCTCCCACTTCAGGCGGTCTTCGGCCTGAGGCTTGCGCTCATCAGCCCAATGGCCCACAGCAAGGATACAGAGACAACAATAATTGTCAGGGATATCTAATATACCACGAATGACCGTATCGGCAGTGGTGCCGTCGTCAAGACCGCGCCCACGCATCTGAATCCAACAACTGCCCAGTCCAAGGTCTTCGGCCTGATACTGCATGGAAATAGCCGCGATGGAGCCGTCTTCTACCCAGCAGTCGTTCTGCATAGGGTCACCCAACACGACAATCGCTATTGGGGCTCCTTTAAGGAACTGGCTGCCGAGGTTCTTAGCATCGGATAGCTTTTCAATATCAAGCTTGTCATCGACGACCACAAACTGCCAGGCTCGCTGACTCTTCGACGTGGGTGACATCAGGGCTGCACGAAGTATCAGCTTGAGGTCTTCCGCATCGATCTCCTCATCCGTAAACTTACGGTGGCTACGGCGCATTTGCGCCAAGGTCTTGAAATCAGTCATAACATTTTTGTTAATTTGAGTGCAAAGATACTAATTTTTTTATTAATTCTGCATCATAAAACAAAAAAATTGTATCTTTGCATCATGAAAGGACTAAAAACAACCATCTACCGCAAAAGCAGGGAACTGCCGATGTTGGAAGACCAAAATTTCTTCCATAGTCGTCGGCTGTTTGAAATATGCCAGCAGGTTCCCCGCCAGAGGCCTTATATGGTGGTTACGACTGACGAAAACGGGAAGATTGTCAGTCACATGTTAGGCATCGTCCGTTACCGCACTTTTCTCTTTCCACCGTTTCTGCTTATCCACTGTCGTGTCTTGGGCGAAGGTGTTTATGTCGACAGCAGCTATGCCAAAGATGAGCTGCTGGGTGAGATGATTAACAAACTGAGGCAAACGCTCGGCAACCGAATCTTATATATAGAAGTAAGTAACCTGAGCCATAAGATGCTCGGGTATAAGCAACTTCGCAGAGAAGGCTTCTTCCCTGTCAACTGGATGAGTATCCACAATTCGCTCCACAGTCATACGCCCGAGGAACGTATCACACCAAAGATGCAGAAACGCATCGTCACATCTCATGCCAAGGGTGTTGTAACGGAGAGAGTGGAGACAGAAGAAGACCTCAAGGCTTTCCTGAAACTGTTACGTAAGCACAACATCCTGAAGCCCAAGCGCTACATCCCCGATGACCTGTTCTTCAAGAAAATCATGGAAACAGACGATGCCCGACTATTTGTCACCAAGTATCATGGAAAAGTCATCGGCTGCACAGCTTGTGTCTATAGTGAAGGGAATGCCTACCTCTGGTATTCAGCTTTCAAACGAAAAACCTACCACGCCCTCCACCCCGATACCATCACTATCTGGGACACCATGAAGGATGCATACGAACGTGGATATCAGCACATGTGTTTCATAGACGTAGGACTTCCTTTCCAGAATAATCCCTTCAGGGAGTTTATCCTCAAATTCGGCGGTAAGGAACAGAGCACATACAGATGGTTCCGCTGTTCCATCAGATGGATCAATGCCCTGCTCTCTTGGTTCTACAGAGAATAGGGAGAATCATTGTCAACGTCCCTTCAACATTTTCTCCAACTCATAATCATTGGCATTCATATTAACGGAACGCTCTTGTGGGATTTCAGGTATTTCCATGACACCTTCATCATTGGCCCAAGTATCATCGCCCTCACTATCTTCAAAAGGGTCTGAAGCTTTAGGAATATCATTGGCAGCTGCTGCTGCAGAGTCTTCTACCACCCTTACGTATTGGATGGTTTTGTTACGCCGACAGCCCACTGAAGTCAGCAAGCCCACTAAAAGCAATAGGTAGATCAGTCGTCTCATATTGTTGGTCTTTAATTGTTACACTATATTCTATCAACCTGCTTGACACCTTTTACGGTACGCAGTTTCCTGATGAGCTGCTCCAGTCGCGAGGTGTCTTCAAGCATCACCACCAGATTGCCACTAAAAAGGCCGTCGTGACTATCGATATTGATGGAGCGCAGCACGAGTTTCTCATCTTTTGAGATGATACTCGTCAGGTTATTGACGATGCCGATATCATCATTGCCAATGACACGGAGGGTGATGCTGTACTGTGAAGCCCCCTTCCCACTCCACTTGGCCTTCACGACACGATAGCCATAACGGCGTCGAAGCTCCGGTGCATTAGGACAGTCCTGCCGATGGATCTTGATGCCTCCGTTGATGGTGACGAAGCCAAAGATGGGATCGCCATAGATAGGATGACAGCAGCGGGCCAGCTGATAATCCAGTCCCTTCAAGTTCCGATCGATGACCAGCGTGTCATCAGGCAGACTGGTGCTCAGTGGTGAGAACTTCGACTGCTCAAGTTCGAATTCTGAGGCCGAGCGTGCCAGGTTGTCACCAGTGATGACCTTCTCGTTTTCTTTCAGTTCAATGTATTTATCGATGACAGCATTTGTATCCAATATACCATCGGCAATCTGCTTGTAGAAGTCGCTCACTTCCTTGAAGCCCATCTTCTTGATGACATGGAACATAGTGGCTTCATCCTGTTCAATCTTGCGGTTCTTGAACTTCCGCTCAAGCATCTCCTTGGCAAAGAGACCATCCTTCAACTGTGTCTCCTTCAAAGCCAGGCGGATCTTTGACTTGGCCCGTGATGTCTTGACGATGTTCAGCCATTCCTGACGGGGCTTCTGATTGCCCGATGTAAGGATTTCCACCTGATCACCGCTCTTTAGCAACTGTCTGATACTCACAACCTTACCATTGATACGCCCGCCCGTACACTGGTTGCCGATCTTAGAATGGACATGGTAGGCAAAGTCGAGCACCGTAGCTCCAACCGGGAATTTAAAAAGATCACCACGCGGAGTGAAGACATAGACCTCATCTTCATAGAGATCCATCTTGAACTGATCCATCGCCTCCAGTCCCTCTGAATGCTCCAGCATCGAACGGATATTCGTGAGCCATTCGTCAAGTCCCGTCTCTCCTTTCACACCCTTATAACGCCAATGGGCAGCCACGCCGCACTCTGCAATCTCGTCCATACGCTCCGTGCGGATCTGTACCTCGACCCATTTCTTCTCCGGTCCTAACACCGTGATGTGCAGACTCTCATACCCATTCGATTTGGGAACACTAAGCCAGTCACGCAGTCGCTTGGGGTTAGGCTGATACATATCCGTAATGATAGAATATGCCTGCCAGCACTGCATCTTCTCCTTTTCCTCAGGACAATCGATGATAATACGGATGGCAAAGAGGTCGTAGATTCCCTCGAAGCTACACTTCTGTTTGTTCATCTTCTGCCAAATGGAATGGATACTCTTGGTACGTCCCTTGATATGGCATTTGATTCCAGCTGCCTTCACCTTTTCCTCTACAGGCTTGATAAAAGCTTCAATATAAGCATCACGCGCTGCTTTCGTCTGACTGAGCTTCTCGCGTATCAGATAGTAGGCATCATGCTCCATATATTTCAGGGAGAGGTCTTCGAGTTCACTCTTCAGTTTATAAAGACCTAACTTATGGGCCAAGGGAGCATAGAGATATGCCGCCTCCTGACTGACCTCCATCTTCGCCTCCACATTCTCCGTGTCCCGAATCTGGCGCATCAGGTTCACACGATCGGCAATCATGATGAGAATTACCCGCATGTCCTCAGCGAAGGAAAGCAACAAGTTCCGGAAATTCTCACTCTCGATGACAGGGTTCTTCTGATACAGCTGCTGGATGCGATTCAGACCATGAAGGATTCTCGACACCTGACTGCCGTATGTCTCTTCTACCTCATCCAGTGTCAGATGCCCCTCCTCTATTTCCGGTATCAGATGGACGGCCTGAATGGCATCACCTTTCAGGCCTATTTCCTCTTCAAGAATGGCAGCTGTCTGAGCAGCCATCTGTTTCTTTTCTTCATATGTAAATGCAAATAATTCTGCCATATTTCACTTTTTTCATTGCAAAGATACAATTTTCTTTGAAAAACTACGCATTTTTAGAAAAAAGTTACTATTTTTGCATCAGAAAACAATTTTAAACACCAAATTAATTATGTTATCACAGCAAGACCTGAAACAAATTGCTCAGAAAGGTATCACCCAAGAGCAGATTGAGAATCAACTCAATGAGTTTAAGACAGGCTTCCCCTTCCTGAAACTGGAAGCGGCAGCAAGTATCGGAAACGGCATCATCGCGCCTGGTGCCGATGAGCGCAAACAGTATGAAGACATCTGGAACGCCTACAAGGCAGAAGGCAAACGTGTTGTAAAGTTCGTACCAGCCTCCGGTGCTGCCAGCCGTATGTTCAAAAACATGTTTGCCTTCGTGGATGCCGATTACGACGTACCCACGTCAGACTTCGAAAAGAAGTATTTCGACAGTATCGAGAAATTCGCTTTCTACGACGCTCTGGATGCTGCCTGTGAGAAGAACGAGGGCAAGGGCATCAAAGCCCTCATTGCCGACGGCAACTACAAGGCCGTCGCAGCCAATATGCTGAAGACCGAAGGACTGAACTACGGTCAGCTTCCTAAGGGACTCCTGCTCTTCCACAAATATCCTGAAGGCCCCCGCACGCCCATGGAAGAACATCTCGTAGAGGGTGCTCTCTATGCCGCTTCGAACGGCGAGGCTCACGTTCACTTCACGGTCTCCCACGAACACATGGAGCTCTTTAAGGCGAAAGTGGCAGAGAAAGCCGATTCATATGCCCAGAAATACAATATCAAGTACGATATCACCTTCTCGGAGCAAAAGCCCTCGACGGACACCGTTGCCGCCAACCCCGACAACACCCCGTTCCGCAATGACGACGGCAGTCTGCTGTTCCGTCCAGGCGGACATGGTGCCCTCATCGAGAATTTGAATGAAATCGAGGCCGACGTTATCTTCATCAAGAACATCGACAATGTCGTTCCCGATCGTCTGAAACCCGAGACTGTCGAGTGGAAGCAGGTCATTGCAGGTGTACTCGTATCGTTACAGAAACAGGCTTTCGAATATCTGACGGTGCTTGATGCCGGTGCCAATGAAGCCCAGCTAGAGGAAATCGCGAAGTTCGTCAGTGAGAAACTCTGCACGGACGCGAAAGGAAAGAAGGCCGATGCCAACTATCTGCGTACGAAGCTGAACCGTCCGATGCGTGTCTGTGGTGTGGTGAAGAATGTCGGAGAGCCTGGAGGCGGTCCGTTCCTCACTTACAACCAGGATGGAACCGTATCGCTGCAAATCCTCGAGAGTAGCCAGATCGACACTAACAACGAGGCTTATATGAAGATGTTCACCCAGGGAACACATTTCAACCCTGTCGACCTTGTCTGTGCCGTCAAGGATTACAAGGGACAGCCCTTCAACCTGCCTGAGTTCGTAGACAAGACCACAGGTTTTATTTCTTCTAAATCGAAAGCCGGTAAAGAGCTGAAAGCCTTAGAGTTACCAGGTCTATGGAATGGAGCGATGAGCAACTGGTCGACAGTCTTCGTAGAGGTTCCTTTAGGAACATTCAACCCAGTGAAAACCGTCAACGACCTTCTTCGCGAACAACATCAATAAGCATAGAGAATCCCGCCCAAACGGCGGGATTTTAATTTTCTAATTACAAAAAAAAGGAAAAAGGAGATAATTCTCACAAATAATTTGTAATTTTGCGGGCGATTTTAAGATAACAACATTTTTAATAATACACTATGGTTAAGATTTCGAAAGAAGCCGCCCTCGAATATCATGAGAGTGGCCGTCCCGGCAAAATTGAAGTAAAGCCCACCAAGGCCTATCGTACACAAACCGATCTGAGTCTCGCCTATTCCCCTGGCGTTGCCTATCCCTGTCTTGAAATTCAGGAAAACCCAGACAATGCATATAAATACACAGACAAAGGTAATCTTGTAGCAGTTATCTCCAATGGTACTGCCGTACTTGGACTGGGTGACATCGGTGCGATGAGCGGCAAGCCCGTGATGGAAGGAAAAGGCCTGCTCTTCAAGATATATGGTGGTATCGACGTTTTCGATATCGAGGTTGCCGAGAAAGATCCTGAGAAGTTCTGCGAGGCTGTAGAGCGCATTGCTCCTACCTTCGGCGGCATTAACTTGGAAGATATCAAGGCACCTGAGTGTTTCTATATTGAAGACCGACTGAAGAAGACACTCGACATCCCTGTCATGCACGACGACCAGCACGGTACGGCCATCATCTCAGCCGCCGGTCTGAAAAATGCGATGGAGGTCATCGGCAAGGACATCACGAAAGTGAAGATTGTCGTCAACGGCGCTGGTGCTGCCGCCATCAGCTGTACCAAGTTGTATATGGCCATCGGTGCCCAGAAAGAGAACATCGTGATGCTTGATTCTAAAGGTGTTATCTCGCTGGAGCGTCAGGACCTGAACGAACAGAAAAAGTTCTTCGCCACCAGTCGTACAGACATTCACACACTGGCAGAGGCCGTGAAGGATGCCGATGTCTTCGTGGGGCTGTCAAAGGGCAACGTGCTTTCGAAGGACATGGTGAAGTCGATGGCAAAGGACCCCGTGATCTTCGCACTTGCCAATCCCGTTCCTGAGATTTCCTACGAAGACGCTATGGACGCCCGTCCTGACGTGCTGATGTCAACAGGACGTACCGACTATCCTAATCAGATCAACAACGTCATCGGTTTCCCCTATATCTTCCGCGGAGCCCTCGACGTACATGCGACAGCCATCAACGAGGAGATGAAACTGGCTGCAGTCCACGCCATCGCCGACCTGGCCAAGCAGCCAGTCCCCGATGTGGTGAACGACGTTTATAAAGTGAACAATCTTACTTTCGGCCGCGACTACTTCATTCCAAAGCCCGTTGATCCGCGACTCATCACCGAGGTCAGCTCTGCCGTTGCAAAAGCAGCCATCGAGAGCGGCGTTGCCCGTAAGAAGATTGAAGACTGGGATGCCTACAAGGATTCACTGAGCGTACTGCTCGGACAAGAGACGAAGCTCACGCAGAAACTCTACGCTACAGCTGCCGCCCATCCGCAACGAGTGGTCTTTGCGGAGGCCGTTCATCCCACGATGCTCAAGGCTGCCGTCCAGGCCAAGGCTGAGGGTATCTGCCAGCCAGTGTTGTTAGGCAACGACGAGGTGATTGCCAAACTTGCCAAGAGCCTTGACCTGAATCTTGAAGGCATCGAGATTGTCAATCTGCGCCATCCGTCGGAGCAAGAACGTCGCGAGCGTTATGCCCGCATCCTCACAGAAAAGCGCCGGCGAGACGGTTACACTTTCCAGGAGGCCAACGACAAGATGTTCGAGCGCAACTATTTCGGCATGATGATGGTGGAGACGGGCGACGCCGATGCGTTCGTCACAGGCCTTTACACCAAGTATTCGAACACCATCAAGGTAGTCAACGAGGTGATTGGCATCCGTCCGGAATACAAACACTTCGGTACGATGCATATCATCAACTCTCCAAAGGGAACCTACTATATCGCTGATACGCTTGTGAACGAGAATCCTGACCGCGAGACATTGCTCGACATCTCCAAACTGGTGGCTACTGCTGTTCGCTTCTTCAATGAAAAGCCGGTCATCGCACTCGTCAGCCATTCCAACTTCGGCAGTAACACCAGCGATGGTGCATTGAAGGTGAAGGATACCGTCGCCAAGATGCAGGAGCTCTATCCTGATCTCCCCATCGACGGAGAGATGCTGTTGAGCTTCGCCCTCGACAACGAGCTGCGTGACGCCGAGTACCCCTTCACGAAAGTCTTTGGTAAGAAGGTTAACACACTTGTGTTCCCCAATCTGACCTCTGCCCGCTCCTCATACAAAATGCTGCAGATGCTGGGTGCAGACGCCGAAATCATTGGCCCGATCCAGATGGGACTGAACAAACCCATTCACTTCATCGACTTCGGTGCATCTGTTCGCGACGTGGTGAACATCGTGGCCATTGCCACTATCGATGCCTATGTGGATAAGATCAAGAAGAAGTTGGCTGCCCTTGGGAAGTAATCCTACACCTTATTATATATAAAGAGCTGCATCCTAAAAAAGGTGCAGCTCTTTTTGTGTTCGGGCACAAGAAAACTGTATATTTATGACCCTTTGCCTTGATTTATATCAATTAAGTGACAAAAAGAAAGGAATTTCGCGAAATAATTGATAAAATGTTTGTTATTTAAGAATTTTGCTGTAATTTTGCAACCAGAAAATACAATTCAGTATAACAAACAGCTAAAAAAACAAAAGTAAAGATTATGAATGCAGCACAAGTTGTTGAGGATCTGAAACAGAGATTCCCGAATGAGCCGGAGTACATCCAGGCAGTTTCTCAGGTACTTCCCACTATCGAGGAAGAGTACAACAAACACCCCGAGTTCGAAAAGGCAAACCTCATTGAGCGCCTTTGCATCCCTGACAGAGTATGTGAGTTCCGTATCACATGGACAGACGACAAGGGCAATGTTCAGACAAACATGGGTTACCGCATCCAGCACAACAACGCCATTGGCCCGTACAAAGGCGGTCTCCGTTATCACAAGAGTGTGAATCTCGGTATCCTGAAGTTCCTCGCTTTCGAGCAGACTTTCAAGAACTCACTGACGACACTGCCGATGGGTGGTGCAAAGGGTGGATCAGACTTCTCTCCCCGTGGTAAGAGCGACGCTGAGGTGATGCGCTTCTGCCAGGCATTCATGAATGAGCTCTATCGCGTAATCGGTCCTGATGAGGACGTTCCCGCAGGTGACATCGGTGTTGGCGGCCGTGAGGTAGGTTACCTCTTCGGACAGTACAAGAAGCTGACTCACCAGTTCCAGGGTGTACTCACTGGTAAGGGTCTGAGCTTCGGTGGTTCGCTGATACGTCCTGAGGCAACAGGTTACGGTTGCGTATATTTCCTGACTTCTATGCTGGCTACCCGTGGTATCGAGCTGAAGGGCAAGAAGGTTCTGATCTCCGGTTCTGGTAACGTGGCTCAGTATGCTACTGAGAAGTGCATCCAGCTGGGTGCTATCCCCATGACACTCTCTGACTCCGACGGTTACATCTATGATCCCGATGGCATCACTCAGGAGAAGCTCGAGTATGTGAAGGAACTGAAGAACGTGGAGCGCGGACGTATCAAGGAGTATGTTGAGGAGTATCCTACAGCAGTCTATCACGCTGGTGAGCGTCCCTGGCACGAGAAGGCCGACATCGCCCTGCCTTGCGCTACACAGAACGAGATTAACGCCGAGCAGGCTCAAGCTCTCGTTGACAATGGTGTGATCGCCGTTGCTGAGGGTGCTAACATGCCTACCCTGCCTGAGGCTATCAAGATCTTCCAAGATGCCAAGTTGCTCTACTCTCCTGGTAAGGCTTCTAACGCTGGTGGTGTATCTGTTTCTGGTCTCGAGATGTCACAGAACTCAGAGCGTCTGAGCTGGACAGCCAAGGAGGTTGATGACTATCTGAAGCGCATCATGAACGATATTCACGAGAACTGCGTGAAGTACGGTACTGAGAAGGATGGCTACATCAACTATGTGAAGGGCGCCAACGTGGCCGGCTTCATGAAGGTTGCCAATGCCATGATGGCTCAGGGAATCGTGTAAGCTTTAAGCATTAAGCATTATATTAAGAGGGTAATCCGAATGGGTTGGCCCTCTTTTTATGTTAATAATGTATAAAAGAAAACATAAAGCGTCATGCTTAAAGCTTAAAGCTCAAAGAAAAGCAGTACCTTTGCACCCGCTTTTGCCCCATAAAGGGGCGATGGGAGCTGGAACAGGCGCCGACTCCCATGATTATTAACCATTTAAAATATGGTCTGATAAACGCTTGTTCAGACCCCTACCCCCTGAGAAAGGGGGCGAATAAATGTCAGATTTAACAAAGAACGTTAAGCCGCTCGACGACTTCAATTGGGACGAGTTCGAGAATGGTATTACTGCTGGTGTCAACAAGGAAGAGCTTGACAAAGCGTACGACGAAACCCTTAACAAAGTTGCCGACCATCAGGTAGTTGAAGGTACGGTCATCAGCGTTGACAAGAAGGAAGTTGTTGTCAACATCGGTTACAAGAGCGACGGTATCATCCCCGCTTCTGAATTCCGCTACAATCCCGACCTCAAAATTGGTGACAAGGTAGAGGTTTACGTAGAGAGCGCAGAGGACAAGAAGGGTCAGCTGATTCTCTCTCACAAGAAGGCCCGCCTGAGCAAGTCTTGGGACAAGGTCAACGAGGCTCTCGATCAGGATATGGTCATCCAGGGCTTCATCAAGTGCCGCACAAAGGGCGGTATGATTGTCGACGTATTCGGTATCGAGGCTTTCCTCCCCGGCTCTCAGATCGACGTTCATCCCATACGCGACTACGACCAGTTCGTAGGCAAGACCATGGAGTTCAAGGTTGTCAAAATCAACCAGGAGTTCCGCAACGTTGTTGTTTCTCACAAGGCTCTCATTGAGCAGGAGCTCGAGGCTCAGAAGAAGGAGATCATCGGCAAGCTCGAGAAGGGTCAGATCCTTGAGGGTACCGTTAAGAACATCACGAGCTACGGCGTATTCGTCGACCTCGGCGGTGTTGACGGACTCATCCATATCACCGATCTCTCTTGGGGCCGTGTTGACGATCCCCACAAGGTGGTTGAGCTCGACCAGAAGATCAATGTGGTTATCCTCGACTTCGACGACGAGAAGCGCCGCATCGCCCTCGGTCTGAAGCAGCTCACTCCGCATCCTTGGGATGCTCTGGATGCTGACCTCAAGGTGGGCGACCACGTGAAGGGTAAGGTAGTCGTGATTGCCGACTACGGTGCATTCGTTGAGATCCAGCCCGGCGTTGAGGGTCTGATCCACGTTTCAGAGATGTCTTGGAGCCAGCACCTCCGCTCAGCTCAGGAGTTCCTGAAGGTTGGCGAGGAAGTAGAGGCTGTGATCCTGACTCTCGACCGCGACGAGCGCAAGATGTCACTCGGCATAAAGCAGCTCCGCGAGGATCCCTGGGAGGCTATCGAGGCTAAGTATCCTGTTGGCAGCAAGCACAACGCCAAGGTTCGCAACTTCACCAACTTCGGTGTATTTGTCGAGCTCGAGGAAGGTGTTGACGGCCTGATCCACATCAGCGACCTCTCTTGGACCAAGAAGGTGAAGCATCCTTCAGAGTTCACACAGGTAGGTGCACAGATCGACGTGATCGTGCTCGACATCGACAAGGAGAACCGTCGCCTGAGCCTTGGCCACAAGCAGCTCGAGGAGAATCCTTGGGACGTATTCGAGGCTAAGTACACCGTCGGTTCTATCCACGAGGGTAAGATCACCGAGATGCTCGAGAAGGGCGCCGTCGTTGCTCTCGAGGAGAACGTTGAGGGCTTCGCCACTCCGAAGCACCTCGTGAAGGAGGACGGCTCACAGGCTGCCCTCGGCGAGACACTGCAGTTCAAGGTGATTGAGTTCAACAAGGACTCTAAGCGCATCATCCTCTCTCACAGCCGCACCTTCGAGGATCCCGCCCGCGAGGAGAAGAAGGCTGCCGCCAAGAAGGTTCGCGCCGCCAAGAAGGACGAGGCTCCGAAGATCGAGAACGTCGCTGCCAGCACAACGCTCGGCGACATCGACGCACTGGCTGAGCTGAAGGCCAAGCTGGAGAAGGGTGAGAAGTAATTCCCCCTACTCGATAAATCATCCCTCCGAATTCCCTTCGGAGGGATTTTTATTTTGCCCAAACCTTTTGCAGGGTAAACCCTGCATATCTCCAACCACCCTACTCCCTCCTTACCATTAAGGAGGGACCTCAAACCACTCTCTAAATCTCTCGCCAATCTTTGGCAAGAGACTTAACTGATTACGAGGGAAACCCTCTCCATCAGAGTTTTGGTATGGCTCTCAAGCTTGCGCCCCTTCGGGGTTCGCCATGTTTTTTTATCGGCTACCGCACAAATTAAACACATAGATAGAAAATTATCCGCCTCAATGTGAGCCCCTTTCCAAGGGGCGGCGACAGCGGGGATGAGGAAAAGCCATCGCGTGTCCCGCGATACTAAAACGGAAGAAAATCGTCGGTTTCTGCGATTTTCTGTGTTAAGCCTCCCCATATAGGGGGAGGTTTGGAGGGGGTGGATGTTTCTTTGCTACTTTCTTTGCGCCAAAGAAAGTAAGGAATACGAGGTTGGGGAATCCCCAAAAAGGCGCGCCTTGCTTAACTTTGGCACGATATTTGCAATCGTATTGCCAAAAGCTAATAATAATATAAGTATATCAATATGCAGAAAGGTAACATCGGGGTTACGACCGAGAACATTTTCCCCGTCATCAAAAAGTTTCTCTACAGTGATCATGAGATTTTCCTCCGCGAGATGGTCAGCAATGCCGTCGACGCCACGCAGAAGATGAAGACCCTCGCCGCCAGCGGAGAGTTCAAGGACGAGCTGGGCGACCTGACCGTGCGCGTCAGCTTCGACAAGGACAAGGGCACCATCACCATCAGCGACCGGGGCATCGGCATGACCGAGGAGGAAATCGACAAGTACATCAACCAGATCGCCTTCTCGGGCGTCACCGACTTCCTCGAGAAGTACAAGGACAATGCCAACAACATCATCGGCCACTTCGGACTCGGCTTCTACTCCTCGTTCATGGTGTCGAAGAAGGTCGAGATCATCACCCGCTCGTACAAGGAGGGCGCGAAGGCCGTGAAATGGTCGTGCGACGGATCGCCCGCCTACGAGATCGACGACGCCGAGCGCGACGGCCGCGGATCGGACATCATCCTCTACCTCGACGACGACTCGAAGGAGTTCCTCGACAAGTACAAGCTCGAGGGGCTGCTCCAGAAGTACTGCAAGTTCATGGCCGTGCCCGTGGCCTTCGGCAAGAAGACCGAGTGGAAGGACGGCAAGCAGGTGGATACCGACGAGGACAATATTATCAATAATGTGGAGCCGCTGTGGACGAAAGCCCCCTCGACGCTGAAGGACGAGGACTACAAGTCGTTCTACCGCACGCTCTACCCCATGAGCGACGAGCCCCTGTTCTGGATCCACCTGAACGTCGACTACCCCTTCAACCTCACGGGTATCCTCTACTTCCCGAAGATCAAGTCGAGCATCGAGCTGCAGAAGAACAAGATCCAGCTCTACTGCAACCAGGTCTTCGTCACCGACCAGGTCGAGGGCATCGTGCCTGAGTTCCTCACCCTGCTCCACGGCGTGATCGACTCGCCCGACATCCCCCTGAACGTCAGCCGCAGCTACCTGCAGAGCGACCGCGAGGTGAAGAAGATCTCCACCTACATCACCAAGAAAGTGGCCGACCGCCTGAAGGCCATCTTCACCGAGAACCGCAAGGAGTACGAGGAGAAGTGGGACGACCTGAAGCTCTTCATCAACTACGGCATCCTGGCCGAGGAAGGCTTCTACGACCGCGCCAAGGACTTCGCGCTGATGAAGGACACGGAGGGCAAATACTTCACCTTCGACGAATACCGCAAGCTCATCGAGGCCGGGCAGAAGGACAAGAACGACCAGCTGGTCTACCTCTACGCCACCGACAAGGAGGAGCAGTACAGCTACATCCGCGCCGCGCAGGACAAGGGCTACTCGGTGCTGCTGCTCGACGGCCAGCTCGACGTGCCCACCATCCAGACGCTCGAGCAGAAGTTCGAAAAGAGCCACTTCACGCGCGTCGACGCCGACATCATCGAGCGGCTCATCCAGAAGGACGACGCGCCGAAGTCGGAGCTCACCGAGGAGCAGACTGACAATCTGTCAGCCGTCTTCCGCACGCAGATGCCGAAGATCGACAAGGCCGAGTTCATGGTACAGGTCGACTCGCTCGGCGCAACGGCCCGCCCGGTGATCATCACCCAGAACGAGTACATGCGCCGCATGAAGGAGATGAGCAAGTTCCAGGCAGGCATGGGTTTCTACGGACAGATGCCCGACTCCTTCAACATCGTGCTCAACGCCGACCACCCGCTCGTGAAGCGCGTGCTCGAGGAGAGCGAGGCAGCCACGGCCGAGGCACTCAAGCCCATCGCCGCCGAGCTGAAGGGCCAGGAGGCACGCCTCGCAGCCATCCGCGCGCAGCAGGACAAGAAGAAGTGGGACGAGATCACGCAGGAGGAGAAGGACCAGAAGGCCGAGGCCGAGAAAGCCGTGCAGGCCGAGAAGGACAAGAAGACCGCCGTCATCGCCGACTATGCGAAGACGAACTCCGTCGTCCACCAGCTCATCGACCTCGCGCTGCTCCAGAACGGCATGCTCCGCGGCGAGGCCCTCGACCGCTTCCTCAGCCGCTCCGTCGAGCTGATCAAGTAGTTAAGTAGTTAAGTAGTTAAGAAGTTAAGAAGTTAAGAAGTTAAGAAGTTAAGAAGTTAAGCCAAGTGTACTTGAGCATGAACAGAAAGAAAGGCTCCCCGCGTCTGGGGAGCCTTTCTTTTTGTTCTTATGGATTATCGTCCGAGCCCGGGTTGTCGCCGCTGCCGAAAGAAGTGCACAAGGGGACAGGCGCTCGGCTCTGCCGCTTCGCTCGTCGAAGAACCTTGTGCACTTTCGCCTTACATGGGGACTGGTCCTTCTGTGAGTAGCGACGCTGAAAGCCGTCGCGGATTACAGAGGCCCTGTCCCCGTGTGAGGCCCCATCGCATTAGGGATTATCGTCCGAGCCCGGGTTATCGTTCGAACCCGGGTTGTCGTTCGAGCCCGGATTGTCGTTCGAGCCCGGATTGTCATTGCTGCCCGGATTGTCATTGCTGCCCGGATTATCATTCGAGCCCGGATTGTCGCCGCTGCCCGGATTGTCGCCCGAGCCAGGGTTATCACCGTTCCCCCCTCCTTGGGAGGGGTCGGGGGAGGCTCCCCCACCGCTGTTCGAGCCGGTGCTGACGCCCTTGCGGGCGAGAATCTGGCGGTAGTGCTCCACCTCGGCGTTCAGGTGGTCGATGGCCGGAGCGTAGTCCAGTCCGGCGGGCACCTCGCAGATGGCCATGGCGTTCAGCAGCTTCACCACGTTCTTGTAGGCAGCCTCGGCCGCCAGTCGCTTCTCGCGCACGATGCCCTTCTGCTGTCCGGCCTGCTCGGCGGTGCGCTCGTTCATCTTCTGGAGGAACGCCTCGTTCTTCGCCTTCAGGTCCAGGAACCAGTCGTCCATCCCCGTCGTCGTGAGAGCCGCCGTGGCCTGCGCGTCGCCCTCCATCTCCTGGATCATCTGGGCGATGGCCGTCGTCTCCTTCATATACTCGTCGGCTGCCGAGAGCGTGTACTTGTCGCGGATGAACATCAGGTACTTCGCGGCCGCCAGCTTCGTGGCGTTGGGCGATGCCTGCATGGCCTTCAGCGTGGTGAGGAATGCCGAGAGAGCCTGGTCGCGCTCCGTGTCGAGCGAGGCGATGTCCTCGGTCTGCGCCCACTTGCGGGCCTGTGCGTAGGCGTCGTCGAAGTCGTCGTTGGCCGTGGTGAAGGCCGTCCAGACGGTGCTGAGCGCCGCAACCACCTGTGCGTCCTGCGTCACGATGTCCTTGATTTGTCCGAAGTAACCGAGTACGGTGGTGACGTCCATCCGCGAGGTGGCTATTTCGGCCATTTGTTTTGCATTGATATTCATAGTCGTTACGTTTATAAAGTTGAAATTCGTTTTTCTTGTCCCGAAGCCCCCGGCGATGCTCGCGAACATTTGGAGCAGCGAGAGCAATTTGAACTTGTTCAAGAATTGCCGAGTCACGACAAATGTGGACGAAGTCAAGCCTTCGCGAGGCTGCCGATGAGCTTTTTCTTGCTCGCGAACCCTTCGCGAGGCTGCCAGAGTGCTTTTTCTCGTTTGCGAACCCTTCGCGAGGCTGCCAAAGAGCTTTTTCTTGCTTGCGAACCCTTCGCGAGCGTCCCAACGAGCTTTTTGGCCTTTGCGAACCCTTCGCGAGGTTGCCAGAGCCGTCCGTCACGCTTGCGAAGCCTTCGCGAGCTTCACCGGCGGAGGACGCGAGTCTTTATGGTTCGACTTCGGGTTCATATCTCACTCACGATTTGATTATCGTTTAACTCAGGTGTCCCCGTGGCTACTTGAGGATTCCTTGTTGCCACGCAGTAGCTTCGCTGAGCGCTCAGAGGCTCTTCTGCGTCCGCGCAGTTGGGGCAAAAGATGGAGGGCGGCTGCTGTGCGCCGTGGCGACGGGGCCGCCCTCCTTGGTTTTTCCTCACCCCTCACGCTGCGTGAGCGCGCGAGGATATCTTACTGCTCCCACAACGTTGCGAGGAACATGCGATAGTTATTATCAAAGAAATCGCCATAATAACCATTATGCTCTGTTGCCGATTCGTCAGAGCTCAGGGCGCATGTCACATCCATCCCATTATGGTTGTATACCACTGCCACCGTGGCGCCGCCGTTCTGGGCGCTAAGTTGCTTGGCGATGGCGTAGGCTTGGTCGAGGCCTATGTGGAGGTAATGGTAGGGTGGCATAGTACCTGGACCTACGAAATCGTCAATCATTGGTTCGCCCAGATCGAACACCTCTATCACTTTACCCATCTTCACCGTGCTCTGGTAGTACTTGGCGGCATCGAAGGAAACGCTGGCTTTTGATGCGGCGTAGAGTTTGCTGTCGTACGCGGCGGTGAAGCTCACGGTCTGGCCAGAGACTGCGGGCAGGGCGGCGTAGAGCGTGCTGGTGGCCGAGGCGGGCGTGATGACATAGTCCTGTCCGCCCGTGGTGACGGTCAGCTTCGTCACGTCCGTGTTTGTCAAGGAGCCACCCGCGCTAGGGACGCTCTTGGTTGTGAACTTGAAGATGGCGAACTGCGCTGCGGGCTGGGTGGAGACGGTCAGGCCGGGCGTCGTGGTCTGGATGGTGCCTGCGCCCACGCGGACGTCGAGGTTGGCGTTGAGTGTGCCGTCCTGTGCGGCCAGCAGCGTGGCGGCATCCTTCACGCCGGTGTTGTCATCCTTGGCTGCGGAGAGCGGATAAACCAGGGTGCAGGGAGTGTCGTTAGCTGTGCCGGCCTCCACGGTGAACTCGATGGTGGCTGAGCCCGAGCCGTCAACTGCGGTGATGGTGGCATCGGCTGCATACTTGGTGCTGCCCACCGTGTAGAGGATGGCGATATGCTCGTCCACGGCCCACTCGGCCACAATCCTGCCGCTGCCTTCACTCACGGCGCGGGTGGTGGCTCCGCTGGTCTTCGGGGCGAGTTGTGCGGTGATGGAGATGGCCTCAGCCTTCTGTGGCTGCTGGGTCGTCAGGTCGTTGTCGTCGTTGCTGCATGCGGCAGTCATCAGAGCCAGTGCAGCCATAAAGAATAATTTCGTTGTCTTCATTGTCTTTACGTTTTTAATTGTTGTACACTGGGGTTAGTTAAAACTGGAACGGATCGTCTTCGATTAAATAATCGTCGGGATCGTTCAATTGGCCGTTCACTGGGCTGCCAGCCAGTAGCATCGTGCGGTGTTGCAACTCGATAACCCTCGTCGAGGGCTTCTCATACTTCTTTTTTTCTGTCATAATTGTTAAAGAGTTAAATTGTTAATAAAAAAAATGTCTGTCGGTTCATTGCTGCCTGTCGCCGTCGCCGTCGTCGCCCAGCTTTTCCCTGAGGGCGCGGATAAGATCGCATTGGCGCTGTAGTTCAATCTTCATTTCCATGATGGCGTTCTTCAAATCGCTGTTCTCGTTGATGAACTTCACCAGTGCCTTGTTCTTGAAATCGATGGTGTGACAAAGCTTCAGGCAGACGGCGGCCAGCAGAGCCACCGCCACGGCGAGTATGCAAGTGATTATATTTATCATTGTGTTTCGATATTTGTTTTGAAATTAAGACTGGGATAAAAAACACTTCGGCCTCCCACTCATGGGGACAGGTCCCGTGAGTTCGTGCGAACCCGCGGAACCTGTCCCCATGAGTCGAAGCATATACCTTATTAAATATATATATGTGTGTGTGTGTGTGTGTGTGTTATAGAAATATCTGACATGGCCAAATATTCCGTGTTAAATAATCCTATCGTCACACACAATCTCTGCATATACAATTTCGTTTAGGCCACAAAGATACGAATAAGTTGCGAATCTGTCAAGAAAAAGAGCAGATATTTGCACAGTTTGCCGAAAATGACTATATTTGCAGACGAAACCGAAACTTAGAGCAAATGATGAAACGATCGACACTTACCATCGCAGCGGCCCTGGCGGCCATCGTGGTGCTGACGGGCTGCAAGCCGTCGGCGCAGCAGCAGCAACAGCAGCAGTCGGAAACCTCGAAGACGGCGGCAAGAGAGGCTGCGGAGCGTACTGACTCCGCAGGCAGCGAGGCGACGGAACGCCTGACGCTGGCGAAGGCCTTCGAGCTCATCGAGCCGGGCCAGAAGCTGGAGCCGAAGGCCATCGAGCAGCTGTTCGCCCAGATGCAGTTGCCGATGGTGCTCCAGGAGCAATACATCTCGGATGCCGAATGGGGCGGCGACAGCCAGGCCGTCAGCTACTGCTTCGGCAACAACGTGAAGTTTGAGAACTATGAGTTCACCGCCACGGGCGACGAGTATTTCGGCGTCCACACGAACTTCTTCTTCGACGAAAGCCGGAAGACGGGCAGCATCACGCGCTTCGACGTGATCACCTCCGACTCGCTCTGGCATGCCCGCCTGCTGCAGGATGCCGCTGCCCAGGGGCTGAAGTTCGCGAAGAACGTCGACCCCGTCGTCTACGGCAAGAAGGGCAAGCTCTTCGAGAAGCAGGCCTCGAAGGTAGAGGGCTCGACCGAGGAAGCCACCTACTACATCTTCGACTTCAGCACCTCGGGCCACTACGACATCGAAGTGGGCTACGACTCGGGGATAGACATCTGACGACAAAACGATGAGAACGATGAGAAAACTGTTATCGATGCTGTTTCTGCTCTGCGTGACGGGGCTGGCGGCACAAGACTACGAGCACCACGTGTTCAAGGGCATGCTCAACGGCAAGATCGCCGTGGAGATTGCCTTCCAGACGGCCTATAACGACGGCGAATGGCTGACGGCCGGCTACATCTACTACCCCAAGGCCAAGTCGCCTGCGCCCATCCTGATTGTCGGCACGGGCCTCGACGTCGACCCCAAGCTGCCCGCCAGCGAGAACCTCGAGCGCCTGCGTTTCGAGGAATTCCAGGACGACGGCAGCATCACGGGGCGCTTCGAGCTGATGTACTACGAGGTGGAGGGCGACTTCCATTTCTACAAAGGCTCATGGACGAACCCGGCGACGGGCAAGAGCCTGCCGATGACGGGCATGACCGAGTCGTTCAGCCTGCCCGACTGGTATCCCGGGCCTCCCGCCACGCTCACCGCCCCCAAGCGCGATGCCTACACCTTCAGCCACTCCTTCGAGAAAGACAAGGACGGCTGGCTCGAGCGTATCGCCGTGGACATCATGGCAAACGGCAAGCGCAGTCCCCTCAGCTTCGAGGAATATCTGACAGGGGCATTCGATGACTATCAGGAGAAGGAGCTGCCGTGGGTGACTGAAGCTGACATCAACTTCGACGGCATTCCCGACCTGATGGTATTCATCGGCCTTACCCATCGCGCCCAGTCGCTCTACATGGCGTTCGTATGGAATCCCGCCACGCGGCAGTTTTATCCCGTCGATGCGTTCGATGAGATCCAAGAGCCTGAACTCGACGCGGAGGCCAAGACCATCACGAGCGTAGCACGCGATGTAGACATGCTGTATATCGACGTCTTCAAATGGAAAAACGGTAAGCTCACAAAGGTGAGCACCAAGAAAGAGAAGCTCTCCGACTAAGCCCTGCGGAGCTCGCGAAGACGGGCTTTGTAGGCCTTGCGGAGCTTGCGGACGGCCTTGTCGCGGATCTGGCGGACACGCTCGCGCTTCAGATCCAAGTCCTCGGCAATCTCAGCCATTGTCTCGTGCTCCTGGTTGATGCCGTAGAAGGCGTTTATCACCTTCGACTCGCGCTTGTCGAGCAGTCCGAGGGCAAACTCTATGGCCTCCTCGACGGCTTCGGAGTGGGAACGCTCGTCGGCCTGAGGCGCATCGTGATTGACAAGGACTGACAGCAGACTGACATTCGTACGATGGCCCAATGGCGCATCCAGGGATCCCATAGGGGCTGGAGAGCCTCCGCTGCCATCGGGACTCGCGGCGCTGGTGCCAATCAGCTCCCTGTCGATGGCCTTCTCCATCGCCTGACGGATATAGACCACGGCATAGTTCACGAAGCGCACGCCTTTCTTGGCATCAAACTTCGCCGCCGCCTTCATCAGGCCGAAATTCCCCTCGCTGACAAGATCCTCCATTGCCACGCCCTTGCCCTTGTACTGACGGGCAACGGATACTACAAACTTGAGGTTGGCCTCGACCAGTTTCGAGAGGGCACGTTCGTCGCCGCCCTGAATCTTCATTGACAACTCGCGTTCCTCGGCATCAGTGAGAAGCGACTCGCGGCCGATCTCGTCGAGGTATCTGTTAAGTGCAGAATCTTCCATATTGCAGATATTTTTGGCAAAGTTACGAAAAATAATTCGTAAATACAAAAAAGAGAGAAAATCTTTCGACTTCCCCCTTAGAACCCATCCTTATCGTGACTCCCGCGGGATTCAAACCCACAACCTTCTGATCCGTAGTCAGATGCTCTATTCAGTTGAGCTAGGGAGCCATCCTTTTGTTTGCGGGTGCAAAGGTAAACACTTTTTCTGAACTAACCAAATCTTTTCGCAACTTTTTTCGAAAAATGTGGGAAATTAGACAATAATACGCGTCTTATGGTAGTTCTCGCGGAACTCTGACGGACTGCAGCCCTTACGTTTTCTGAAAATACGATTGAAGTTGCTGAGGTTATTGAAACCGCAACTGTAACTGATCTCGGCGATGGAATTCGTGCTGTCGACCAACAGACGGCTGGCGTAACCGAGGCGGAGGTCGATGATATACTCACTGAGGGTGCGGCCAGTATGCAGTTTGAAGAAGCGACTGAATGCCGAGGGACTCATGCCTGCGATGCCAGCCACCTGAGGCAGGCGGATCTCCTCTTTGTAATGCTGGTCGATATAGCTTTTCACTTTCTGGACGCGGCGGCTGTCGCTCGACACCTCGACCTTGGCAAAGCTGCTCGACGCAAGTGTCCGTGCACCATCGCACTTCGACAGTTCGTACAGAATTGTCAGGAATTGTATGAATGCATAGAAGCCGTCGGTGACACTGCTGAGCGTATCAAGCTGCTGATACACCCGCATGATGGCATCCATCGGGAAGCAGAGTCCCTTCTGCGCCTCATGCATCATCTTCTTCATCGAGTTGAAGGGGTTTCTGGCGAAGATGCCACTGTCGGAAAGGTCGATGTCGAACTGCACCGTGACCTCGCGGATGTCATCACTCTGACAGCCATTCTGCTCCCAAACATGCTCTAAGTCGGGACTGGTAATCAGCACCAGGTCGTATTCACCTATCACTTCGTTTGAGTCGCCCACAATACGGCGCACGCCTGCAGCATGCTCCACAAAATTCAGTTCAAAGACCTTGTGATTATGGATGGGATAGGTGAACTCTTTCTTGCGACGGTCTGCAATATAGAGCACGTCCTTACCCATCAGCGGGGTAATCTCATGAATGACCTTCGACTCCATCAGATCTTCAGTTCCTTCAGTATCTCAGACATGCGCTGCATGTTCTTGATTCGCATAGGCACAAGCGGCAGGCGGAGGACATTCTGTATGAAGCCCATCTCGGAGAGCATGGCCTTGACACCAGCAGGGTTGCCGTCGACGAAAAGAAGAGAGAAAAGATCAGTAAAACGGTGATGGATCGTGCGGGCAGCATCGTATTCACCACGCATTTGCAGTCGAATCATCCGAGAGAACTCCTTGGGCAGGGCGTTACCGATCACACTGATGACGCCAACAGCACCACAGGATACCATCGGGAACGTGAGCGCATCGTCACCAGAGATCACATCAAAATCGTGCGGCTTGTTCTTGATGATCTCATCGACCTGCTCCAGATTGCCGCTGGCCTCCTTGATGGCCACAATATTCTGGCAGTCACGAGCAAGGCGAACCGTTGTGGCAGCCTGCATATTGACACCCGTACGGCCTGGCACATTATAGAGGACTACGGGCAGCTGGGTGGCAGAGGCGATGGCCTTAAAGTGCTGGTAGAGGCCTTCCTGGGACGGCTTATTGTAATAGGGACATACGCTGAGAATACCGTCGACACCACGGAAATCACCATTCCTGAGTTCGTCAATGACAGCAGCTGTGTTGTATCCGCCACATCCCATCAAGATAGGAACACGTGCCTGTACGTAATCAACAACCAAATCCTTTATCTTCTGTTTTTCCTCACGAGTCAGCACAGGTGTCTCACCAGTCGTAGCCAAGATGCAGAAGAAGTCGGCACCATTGTTGAGCTGATAATCCACTAACCGTATCAGCGCATCATAATCAACCGAACCGTCTTCCTTGAAAGGGGTTATAAGCGCAATGCCCAAGCCCTTAAAAATATTGTGTACCATATAACTAATCTTTTCGGCTGCAAAATTACAAAAATAACCGCAGATTTCACAGAATCCACAGAATATTTTTTCATTTTTCTGCGTAATCGTACGAAATCTGCGGTATTTATGCAGATATTATTCAGCCTTGAAGAGGTCTTTGATACCGCCGATAGAGCCTAAGAGATTTGTGGCTTCATAAGGCAGATAGACCGTCTTGGTCTTATCACCTTCAGCCAGCTCCTGCATCATCTGGATATATTTCTGGGCCAGAAGATAGTTGGCGGGATTGGTTGACTTGCCTACTGCCTCGGTGATCAGTTCGATAGCCTTAGCCTCGGCCTCGGCAACGCGGATGCGCGCCTGAGCCTCACCCTCGGCCTGGAGGATGGCTTCCTGCTTGGCAGCCTCGGCCTTGTTGACGATGGCGGTCTTCTCACCCTCAGAGGCCAGGATCTCGGCGGCTTTCTGTCCTTCGGAGGTCAAGATCTGAGCACGCTTGTTACGCTCGGCCTGCATCTGCTTCTCCATCGCCGTCAGCACAGAGTCAGGAGGCGTAATATCCTGCAACTCCACGCGGTTCACCTTCACGCCCCACTTGTCGGTAGCATCATCGAGCACAGCGGAGAGTTTCTTGTTGATGGTGTCACGTGAGGTAAGCGTCTCATCAAGCTCAAGCTCACCGATGATGTTACGCAGCGTTGTCTGAGTCAGTTTCTCGATAGCATTGGGCAGATTATTGATCTCATAGGTGGCCTTGAAAGGATCGACAATCTGAAAATAGAGCAATGCATTGATTTCCGTCTGAACGTTATCCTTAGTAATCACATTCTGCTTGGGGAAATCATAGACTTGTTCACGCAGATCAATCGTGGTGGAGTACATATAGCGCCCATGATGAAGCACAACTATCGACTTGGCACGGTCTATGAATGGGATAATGATGTTGATACCAGGCTGAAGCGTGGCATAATAGCGTCCGAGACGCTCCACAATTTTGGTTTCAGACTGAGGAATAATCACAAGTGCCATCTTGGCAAAGATAACCACGAGAATAACGATGGCTATCAGAATGTAAGTCATAATGTCCATAATTCTATTTTCGATTTAAACATTTAAAGTTTCTCTACCGTAATAATCGTTGAGGCGCGGTCGGTCACCTTGACATTGGAGCCTTCCGGAATATCGCTTTCGCCAAGGGTAACGGCCTTCCAAATGTCGCCGTCGATCTGTACACGGCCATAGCCGCCGGCCTTGACAGTCTCCACTACTCTACCCTGACGCCCCATGAGGGCATCAGCATTGCTAATACGATTGTCTTCTCCCTTGCGGAGATAGCGTTTGGCGAAGGGGCGCAACCAGAAAAGACACACAAGAGTGAACACGGCAAAGGCAGCCAGCTGGAGCCAGATGCCTCCACCAAAAGCAGCCACTATTGCTGCAGAAAAAGCTCCCACTGAGAAGCAAATGATAAAGAAATCACCTGCCATCAGTTCAAGAATGAGGCATACAACGGCTATCACCGCCCAAACCTGCCATACGTGTTGTGAAAGAAATTCTATCATTGCGTTATTATTTATTAATGATTTTCTTATTATTTATAATGTACAAGCCTTTAGGCAGATTATTCAGGTCGGATGCCTTGCCAAGATATACGCCATTGAGGCTGTAGACATCGGCTTCAGAATGATCCTCAGTCATGACAGCATCAATGTCTGTCGTATTGGAGACAACAAACACACTCTCGGCATTGGATTCTCCTATCAAAATCTGATTACCATTCTCAACAGCAAAAAGACGAAGTCTATAATAACCTATATCCAACGCATCAAAGCGGAATGGCACTTCTACGGTCTTGTTAACTGGAATAACAACCGGGGTGCTCTGAACATTATAATATGTATAGGTGCCTTTCATTTGCTTATTGTGTTGTATATACAGATCAAGATGATAATCATAGGTTTCTGTTCCGTTATTGGTCACTTTCATCACACCCTTCATCATCTGTCCAGGCATTTTACTTGAGCCATTACTTTGTTTCACAGCCCCTTCAACTTCATATTCAACCGCCATGACAACAGCAGCAGTGCTTCTTTCACCCACTTCGACCTCGAAAGTGGAATACGCTGTTCCATGGTTACCCGCCTCATCACCTCCATATCCTGTAAGGATGAATTTGAATGTTCCTGTACGCTGCGGCGTAAATGTCAAAACGACGTCACCTGTCTCCTCAGCATCCAGATAGGTACCTGCAGCCGTAATCAATTTATAAAGGGAAGGATTGTCCTGATCGGTATTCCCCCATAAATAGATTTCTGGATTAGAATAATTATTGAGATTCGTAACATTAGCCGTAATGACCATCTGCTTTCCCTGACGATTATTCTCACTGACCTTCAAAGAGTTGACCTCAAACTGATTCTCCATAGGATAGTCAATATTACCACATTCCTTAACCGTCATCGTGAGACCATCGATCTTCAGTTCCACATACTTATCAATGGAGCACATGGCCCATACCATATCTTTCGTTCCCTTTTCCTTACAAAGGAATCTAACCTGATAAGTACCATCTGCCAAGTCTTTTCCCAAAGAGACTGGATCAGTCAAGAGATCGGAAGAACGATCCAAACCATAATTGAATTTGAAAGATCCGCTATCGAGTACCTTCACCTTTTCATTTCCCTTGTACAGTGCAAACTCTACATCGTAAGACCTGTCTTCCGACGGAAGAACAAGATTCATCACATCAACATTAAACGTTAACTGAGGGAAGTTATCCGAGGTTGAAGACCGTTTATAAGTGTCTTTACCATCTTTCAATGTACACGAATTGAGAACGAGACGAGTAGTCTTGTCTATAGGCGTATCAGTCGGTTCAATATTGATGATTGCTGCCTGCCCAAAAGAATAGCCACTTGTGCCAGCATTACCCCCTGTGCCTTGAACAATAGGATTAAGGACGGATATGAGATAGTAACCATCGCTGAAACCTCCCCACCCCCAATTCACATGGTAATAGCCGTCACCATCATAGCCGTCAATCACAAACGAATGACCACTCCAATGACCATCAGACACTGACTGGGCAGAATACATCACCGGACGATGATTGCTGATTTCATGATATAGGAGGGCATCCCATGACTGAGTCGAATAGTTCTGACGATCAACGTACTCGACTGAGGGATTATAACCAAACCCATTGCGGAATGCTTCTGAAAACATAAAATTATAGGCTGAAGACTCAGAATCATAATCCATAAATAAAGCACTGCCACAATCAGCCATCAATTGGGCAACAGCAGCAGCACTCTCGTCAGTCCCGTCTTCTTCGCCTGTATATGAGTTCTTCATCTTGCTCCACTCATAGCTCACTGGATACTGATGATAACACATAATCTGTGCCATAGCAGTTGCTGCACATCCCGTCGCACATCTACTATCACCCTTCTCTATTTCAGGACAGAACATATTGTAGGGATGTAACTGGTTCCATCGTGTTCGAATAAGGGGTGAGACTGCCGCATGTTTAGTAACAGAACCAGAACGTGTAAAAGACCTTACTGACTCGTCATACATTATTAACAGTACCTTCAATGACGGTGGAACATTCGCTGCATCATAAATACCATTTGTACTATAACCGAAAATTGGCGATGTCCTATCATCAGCACTGACGATGACAAAACCGTCATCTGAGTTGAACACAAAGACACCAGCATCTTCCTCATCCACAACTCCAGTCAAGACTCTCGTGGGCTCTACACCAGCCATACGGGTTCCCGACTTCATCTGTCTCAAGAAAAAATCTTTGGCTATCTCACGCGCATCTTCTACACTGACAGGAGCAGCGAACGTCTGAAGAATAGCTATGCACCAAAAGAAGGAAAGAAAGAATAATCTCCTCATTATTTTAATATTTAAGATTTATAGTGCAAAAATAGGTATTATTTCTCAATCCACCAAGTTTTTTTGCCATATAAGCAAATAAAACAACGTTTTTAGCGTTATTTATTAAATGAAACTCAGTTTATATCGACATATCGCATTGCTCTTGTTCCTAATTGTGAACATCAAAGTATACGCTGATGGATTTACCTTAAAAGGAAAGGTCATCGACGAAGAAGAGCATCCTCTTGAGCTGGTAACCGTCATGTGCCCCACTCAAGGGAAAGTGACCATGACGAATCTGAAAGGAGAATTCAGCCTGGATCTTCAGTCTGCTGATTCTGTAGAAATAAGGTTCTCAATGATAGGCTATGCCATCAGAAAACGCATATTCCGCCATCCAAAGGGAAAGTTGACTGTGCAGATTGTAATGCACCCAATGGCAGAACTCAATGAAATAACAGTGACCGAGAAACGACGACAGACAAGTCAGACGGAACAACTTGACGTTGAGGATATTCGTCAGGCTCCATCCATCACTGGTAATGCAGTAGAAGAATTAATCCAACAACAGGCAGGTGTATCGACACACAACGAAATGTCATCTCAATATAACGTACGAGGAGGTTCGTTTGATGAAAACTCAGTCTATATCAATCAAGTAGAAATCTATCGTCCATTGCTTATCAGTAGCGGTCAACAGGAAGGTCTTTCCATCATTAATCCCGACATGGTAGAGAAAATCGGTTTCTCCACAGGAGGATTTGAAGCGAAATATGGCGACAAGATGTCATCTGTGCTTGATATTTCCTATAAGCGTGTAAAGGGATTTGAGGCCTCTGCAACTGCCTCGCTCTTAGGAGCTAGCGGATATGTTGGATATGGGAACAACCGTTTCTCTATGAGTCACGGCATCAGATACAAGACGAACAAATATCTTTTAGGTTCATTAGAAACAACAGGAGAATACAATCCTAATTTTCTTGATTATCAGACATATATAAGTTACAAACCAAACAAACGATGGACAATTGACATTATTGGAAACATCTCTGAGAATCACTATAATTTCAAACCTGAAGACAGAGAGACAAGCTTTGGAACATTGGCAGATGTCAAGTCATTTAAAGTATATTTCGGCGGACAGGAGAAAGATGTGTTCCGCACACTATTCGGCACTGCCAGCATCACCAGAAACATCGGTGACTCAACTAACATAAAATTCCTTACATCTGCTTTTCATACAAAAGAAAGCGAACGATATGACATTATGGGGCAATATTGGCTGGACGACAGTCAGTCGAGTGAGAATCTCGGAGTGGGAACATACATGGAACATGCCCGCAATTATCTTACCGCTGATGTCATTAGTCTGAAGCTCATTGGCACCCATCAAACACGCCACCACGCCCTCGAAGCAGGCATTACATATAAGACTGAACATATAAAAGAACAGTCGCGAGAGTATGAGATGAGGGATTCCAGCGGTTACTCCATACCCCATTCTGCCGAAAGGTTAGACCTCATTTACACCTTAAATGCAAAGAACGACGTGAAAAGTCACCGCATAGAGGCCTATATCCAAGACACCTATCGGTTCTCAAAAGGAGATACCTATTATACGCTTAACTACGGTCTCCGAATAGCGAATTGGTCGTTCAACAAAGAAACCATCGTATCACCCAGAGCCTCGATTGCCATTGTTCCATCGTTTAACAATGATATCACATTCCGAATGGCTACAGGCCTCTACTATCAAGCACCATTCTATAAAGAGATGAGAGACACCGTCACCATCAACGGCATAACAACGGCCATACTCAATGAGAAAATCAAAAGCCAGCAGTCTCTGCAGTTCATTGCTGCGTTAGATTACCGGTTTAAGATGCTCAACCGTCCGTTCAAATTCTCGGCAGAAGCATATTATAAAATCCTCTCCAACCTGATACCTTATAATGTCCAAAACCTGAAGATTACCTATTACGGAGAGAATTGCAGCAAGGGTTATGCCACAGGCGTCGACCTGAAACTCTATGGAGAATTTGTACCAGGAACGGATTCATGGCTGACTTTCTCGCTGATGAGTACCCGTCAGAAACTGGGTGACAACTGGATACCCATGCCCACAGACCAAAGATGGGCTTTCAACCTGCACTTTACAGACTATTTCCCAGGAACGGAACGCTGGAAGATGACATTGAAGCTGGCCTATGCCGACGGGCTTCCCTTCGGAGCTCCCCACCGTGGGCTTGAATCACAGCAGTTCCGCGCTCCAGCCTATAAGCGGGCAGACATCGGCATGAGCTATCGTGCCATCAAAGACGGCAAAAGCATCAAGAACCTTTGGTTGGGGGTTGATTGTCTGAACCTCTTCGACATTTCTAATGTCAACAGTTACTATTGGGTGACTGATGTGACCAATCGCCAATGGGCAGTTCCCAACTATTTAACCGGACGGCAAATCAACATAAAAATCACCTCGGAGTTTTAATAATCTTTAATTATTAAGGTCGGATTCTTCTTTCTAAAAAAAAATACGTACCTTTGCACATCAAAATGTAACGTATTCATAAAATACTAATTTCAAACAATATTCAAAAATATGAAGATTTCGCACATTGAGCATCTGGGCATTGCCGTCCAGAGCATTGAGGAAAGCCTGCCGTACTTTACAGACGTGTTGGGCCTGGAGTGTTATGCAACAGAAGTAGTTGAGGATCAGAAAGTGAAGACTGCCTTCCTTCGTTGTGGCGAGGTAAAGTTGGAACTGCTTGAGCCGACATCACCTGAGAGCACCATCCAGAAGTGGCTCGACAAAGGTAACAAAGGCGTTCACCATGTGGCATTTTGTGTAGAGGACGGTGTGGCTAAAGGCCTCGCTGAGGTATCCGAGAAGGGCGTGCGTTTGATCGACCAGGCTCCACGCAAGGGCGCTGAGGGTCTGAATATCGCCTTCCTACATCCGAAGTCTACTTGTGGTATTCTGACAGAGCTCTGTGAGCACCCCGAGTAATCAACAGCAATCATTAATAGAAACATAAAGAAATGAGCAAACAATTAGACAAAATCAAGCAACTCATCGAGAAGCGCGAACAGGCACGTCTCGGTGGTGGTGAGAAAGCTATTCAGAAGCAGCACGACCGTGGTAAGTACACAGCTCGCGAGCGCATTGAGATGCTGCTCGACGAAGGATCATTCGAAGAGTACGACATGTTCAAGGAGCATCGCTGCCACAACTTCGGAATGGAGAAGAAGCAATTCCTTGGTGACGGTGTTGTAGCCGGTTCTGGTACCATCGACGGTCGTCTGGTATTTATCTTTGCACAAGACTTCACCGTTCACGCCGGTTCTCTGTCTGAGACCATGAGCCAGAAGATCTGTAAGGTGATGGACATGGCCATGAAGATGGGTGCGCCTGTAATTGGCATCAACGACTCTGGTGGTGCCCGTATCCAGGAAGGAATCAACGCCCTCGCAGGTTACGCTGAAATCTTCGAGCGCAACATTCTTGCTTCAGGTGTGATTCCCCAGATCTCAGGTATCTTCGGTCCCTGCGCTGGCGGTGCCGTTTACTCTCCTGCCCTCACCGACTTCACCCTGATGATGGAGAACACATCATACATGTTCCTGACCGGTCCAAAGGTTGTAAAGACTGTGACAGGTGAAGACATCGACCAAGAGCATCTGGGAGGTGCATCCGTACACGCCACCAAGTCGGGTGTTACGCACTTCACCGCCGCTACTGAGGAGGAAGGTCTTCAGATGTTGAAGACTCTGTTGAGCTACATTCCCTCCAACAACATGGAGACGGCTCCATATAAGCCCACAGACGATCCCATCAACCGCATGGAGGACAGTCTGAACGAGATTATCCCTGAGAATCCCAACGAGGCTTACGACATGTACAAGGTCATCGGCGCCATCACTGATGATGGTGAATTCTTCGAGGTTCAGCCAAAGTTCGCCAAGAACATCATTGTCGGTTTCGCCCGCTTCAATGGCCAGAGCGTAGGTATCGTGGCTAACCAGCCTTCATGCTACGCCGGTGTGCTCGACGTGAACGCTTCGCGTAAGGGAGCCCGCTTCGTACGCTTCTGCGACGCTTTCAACATTCCTATTGTATCACTTGTAGACGTTCCCGGATTCCTGCCCGGTACAGGTCAGGAGTACAATGCCGTCATCCTGCACGGCGCACAGCTGCTCTACGCTTACGGTGAGGCTACCGTTCCCAAGATCACTGTCACACTGCGTAAATCGTATGGAGGATCTCACATTGTAATGGGCTGTAAGCAGCTCCACACCGACCTGAACTACGCATGGCCGTCGTCCGAGATAGCCGTGATGGGTGCCGCCGGTGCTGCCGCCGTTCTCTATGCTAAGGAAGCCAAGGCCAAGAAGGAGGCCGGTGAAGACGTGAAAGCCTTTATCGCTGAGAAGGAGGACGAGTACAATGAGCTCTTCGCCAATCCATATCAGGCAGCCAAGTATGGCTACATCGACGATGTGATCGAGCCTCGTAACACTCGTTTCCGCATCTGCCGCGGTCTGGCTCAGCTCGCTACCAAGCGCGACGCCCTGCCCGCTAAGAAACATGGTAATATTCCTATGTAATTGATATGTATATGAAGAATAACGAAGTTTATGCAGCCATTGCCCTGGCGCTTCACGAGCACTTAGGCAATAACGTTCACGACGCAGAGCCGGGCATCATCACCATTGCTGCCCACCCCACGCAGTGGAACGGCTATGCGCAGACATTCACACAACATCCCTAAAAACTATCGATTATGAAAGAATACAAATATACCATCAATGGTAACAAGTATGAGGTAGTGGTCGGCGATATCACTGATAACATTGCCACACTGACCGTCAACGGAGAAGAGTACACGGTAGAAATGGAGAAACAGGCCGAGCCGGAGAAGAAGAAGCCTGTGGTGAAGGCCGCTGCCCCTGCGGGCGACGACGCGCCTGCCGCCAATAAGGCCGCCGTGAACAAGGCCAACGCCATCAAAGCCCCGCTGCCCGGTGTCATCACCGAGGTCTGCGTAGCTGAGGGCGACGAGGTGAAGGCCGGTGATACGGTTATCGTTCTCGAGGCCATGAAGATGGCCAACGCACTCACCGCCGAGAAGGACGGAAAGGTGACGGCCATCTGTGTGAAGGTCGGAGAAAGTGTGATGGAAGACGATGCGCTCATCGTCATTGAGTAATCACACCTTAATATATTAATAGAGAGAGGATGAGCGCCACGCCATTCTCTCTCTTTTTCAAACTACCAAACACTAATCAGACAATGATCAAAAGACAGATTACGACTCTCATGCTCGTTGGCCTTACGCTGGCAGCGGAAGCGCAACAGCAGACCAAGGCGGAAACCAGTGCCATGGAAGAAGAACTCCAGTGGCCCGAGGCAAGGCTTGAAGCAAAGCCTGGTGCCCGATGGTGGTGGCTCGGCTCGGCCGTCGACGAGGATAACCTTGCCTGGGCTATGCAAGAGTACGCCAGCCACGGCATCGGAGCCCTTGAGATCACGCCCATCTACGGCGTAAAGGGCAACAACGCGAACCGTGCGGCTGATGGGAGCCTCATCACAGGCAAGAACATCCCATATCTCTCAGACCGCTGGATGGAGATGCTGCGCTTCACGCAGGAACAAGGACGCAAGAACGGTATCGAGATTGACATGGCAACAGGTACGGGCTGGCCCTTCGGTGGGCCTTGGGTGCCACTGGAGGAGAGTGCCTGCAAGGCCGTGTTCGTCGATACGACATTCGTAGGCAGGAGCGTCGAGAGCCTCGACCTGAACGCGCCGGAGAAGGAAGCCCCTTTCTGTCGCCTGCTGAAGGTAATGGCCTACTGGCGGGGTAAACCTTATGACGTGACGGTCTACGTCTCGTCCGACGGGCGTCTGACGTGGAATCCCGCCGCCGAACTCGAAGCCGAAATCAAAGGCTCTATCACCAAAGAAAAGAAAAAAGCCCTCAAACTGAAGCTCCGCGAAATGGCCGACGCACACTGGCAGGTCATTGCCCTTTATGCCCGCTATGGCGTGATGAAGGTGAAGCGCGCTGCGCCCGGCGGCGAGGGCCTCGTCGTCGACCACTTCGACCGCCAGGCCATCGCCCACTACCTGCAGCACATCGAGCAGGCCTTCAAGCACACCGGGACACCCTATCCCCACACCTTCTTCAACGACTCATACGAGGTGGAGGCCGCCACGTGGACACCCACCCTGCTGAAAGAATTTGAGCAGCGCCGAGGATACAAGCTCGAGAACTACTTCCCCCAGTTCCTGCAAAAAGACACGAAGTTAGTCTGCGACTACCGCGAGACAATTAGCGACCTGCTGCTCGAGAATTTCACACAACAGTGGACCGCCTGGGCCCATTCCCACGGTGCCATCACCCGCAACCAGGCCCACGGCTCACCCGCGAACCTCATTGACTGCTACGCCGCCGTCGACATCCCCGAGATAGAGGGATTCGGACTCTCCGACTTCGGCATTAAGGGGCTCCGCACCGACCCCGGCCGCACACGCAAGAACGACAGTGATTTCTCCATGCTGAAGTACGCCCCGAGCGCTGCACACGTGTGCGGTAAGAGATTCACCTCGAGCGAGACATTCACCTGGCTCACCGAGCACTTCCGCACGTCGCTCTCACAGCTGAAGCCCGACATCGATCTCATGTTCTGCGCCGGCGTGAACCACATGTTCTTCCACGGCACGTGCTACTCGCCAAAGGACGACCCATGGCCCGGATGGAAATTCTACGCCTCGATCGATATGAGCCCGACGAACTCCATCTGGCGCGATGCGCCCTACTTCATGCAGTACGTCGAGCGCTGTCAGAGCTTCCTCCAAACGGGCGAGCCGGACAACGACTTTCTCGTACTTCTCCCCGTGCGCGACATGTGGAAGAAGCAACCCGAGCGACTGCTCATGCAATTCTCGATCCACCGCATGGGCGAGCTCGCCCCGGAGTTCATCCGTACGGTCAACGACATCTGCAACGCTGGCTTCGACTGCGACTACATCTCCGAGCGGCTGCTCATGGGCGTGACGTTCCGTGACGGCATGCTACAAACGGCGACCGGCACGCGCTATAAAGGCCTCGTCGTCACCGGCAACGGTGACATGCCCGAGAGTGTCCTCGCCCACATCGAAGCCCTTCGCGCCGAGGGGGCACATATCATATACAGTACGCGCGCAGAAGACCTCGCTTCGGCCGCACGACCTGAGACGATGAAAAGCGAGGCCGACCTCAATTTCATACGACGTAAGGACGAGAACGGTTATCATTACTTCATCGCTAATCTTACGCCCAACGACGTGAGCTGCCGCCTCCCGCTCGCCGTCAGCTTCCAAAGCGCCACATGGTTCAATCCACTCAACGGTGACATAAACCCCGCCACTGTCTCGGGCGACAGCATCGACATATGCCTTCGCTCCGGCGAGTCGATGATACTTCAGGTGTACAACAAGGCTCTTCGACTGGCTAAGCAACCAAGCCTAACACCTGACTCTTTGTGTACTTCCCGCGTGCTCGACGGTCCGTGGACGCTTTCTTTCATCGAAGAAGCTCCGAGGGTGGTGAGGACATTCACGCTGAAACACCCACAGACCTGGGAGACACTCGACGACGATAGCGCGCGGGTGACGATGGGCACGGGCATCTACACCACGCACGTCAGACTCTCCAAGTCTGAAGCGAAAAGGCAGTGGAAGATTGACCTCGGTGAAGTCCGCGAGTCGGCACGCGTATACATCAACGGCCGCCTGATTGGCTGTGCCTGGAGCGTGCCCTTCGAACTCGATTGCCGAGGCGCATTACGCGTCGGTGACAATGAGATACGCATTGAGGTGACCAACCTGCCTGCAAACCGCATTGCCGACCTCGACCGACGGGGCGTAAAATGGCGAAAAATGGAAGAGATCAACGTTGTCGACATCAACTACCGCCGTACGACTTACGACACGTGGGAGCCCATGCCCAGTGGCCTCGCCTCAGATGTACGCCTCGTCAGCTACTGACAAAACGAACTGATGTGGAATCCAAGAAACTAAATTTCTTTATTGTTATAGGCGGCGCAGACGAAGACGGTACTTGTCGGTGAGTTCGATGCGCATAGAGCGTGGACGGCCGTCGGGCAGCGAAGGAACGGCAAGCGCAACGTGGCCCATCGTGCGGCGCAAGTTGATCTCCACACAGGGATGCAGCAGGAATCCCTCGCTCTCGTCGCCGCGCGCAACGATCATCATGTCGACTCCGAGCGGACCGCGATAGCGAACGCCGACAATGTTGGCGAGGCCACTGGAAACAGCAGCGGCTATAGCATCAAGCCTAGCGGGCTCCACGTAGCGGGCGAGCAATGCACGTTTGTCATCCTCCGAGGCCACGATATTGCCCGTATAGGCTCCACCCCGGGTCTCGAAAAGCGAAAGACCGAGGTAGCTGATACCACCGTGCCCATCACTCTCGAATTCCATGCCGAAGTCCTTCACCTTATTATAATATGGCTCCACCATGACAGTTCCCTGACGCGCGATGACGTTGCGGATCCAGCCCGCATCGGTGGCTGAAATGCCGTCGGCGATAAAGCGCACGCCGCGGCCGCTACTGCTCCACGGGGCCTTCACAACGATGCGGCCCAGACGGCGAAGGCTGTCTTCGACGTCGGAGAATGACGTCGCAGAGATGGGACACGTGGGGACAGTCCCCTTGTAATTCGCTTCGCTGCTTACAAGAGAGGGGTCAGTCACCAAATGTTCTAAGAGAGTGGTGGCGTGGCGGCGGTGTGAAAGGTCTCGGATGGCGGCAATCTGCTGCTCCGAGGGCACGGCCTCAACACAGTGGCGTACAAGGTACGCACGCAGGGCGAGATCCCAGCCCCAGGGCTCAACCTCGTCAATACTGAGCGCAGCGAGTTCCGATGCCTCCACAAAGCGCGAAATCACGGGGACAGGTCGTGGAATCCTCGCCCTCAGACGACCGAAGGCCAGACGAGACTTAGCGGCATTCTCCACCAGCACACAGTCGCCCTCGTCTGCCCAGAGCGCGGGCAGGTGGCCGAGATCTGCACGGAGTCGTCGGGCAGCATGCGGAGCAGTGAAGTTGCTAAGGCCGGAGGCTAAGGCCAAGTCGTGTTCAGGATTAAATATATGCAGTTTCATCTTTTTTGCCGCAAAGATAAGGAAAAAAAACAAGTTTTTGGCATAAACGTTTGGCAATCTGAGATTTTTCACGTACTTTTGCATCATCGAAACAATTAAAACCAATTATATCATGCCTATTAAGATTCTAAGCGTTGACGACGAAATGGACCTTGAGTTGCTGCTCACGCAATACTTCCGCCGCAAAATCCGCAAGGGGGAATATGAATTCTCATTCGCGCACAACGGCTTGGAAGCACTGACGATGCTTCTCAAGAACAAAGACTACGACATCATCCTCTCAGATATCAACATGCCCGAGATGGACGGTCTGACGCTCCTGACGAAGATCAACGAGATGCAGAACCCCGCACTGAAATGTATCATGGTCTCGGCCTATGGCGACATGGGCAATATCCGCCAGGCGATGAACAACGGGGCGTTCGACTTCGCCACGAAGCCCATTGACCTCGATGACCTGAGCATTACCATCGAAAAGGCCATCGAGCAGATCAAGTATATCCGTGAGAGAGAGAAAGAGCATCACCAGCTGAACTCGCTGAAGGGCGACCTGGCTGTTGCGAGCGAGATCCAGCAAGCTATCTTGCCCAGAGTGTTCCCTCCATTCCCCGAAATCGCCGACAAACTGGAGCTCTCTGCGTCGATGACTGCAGCCAAGGACATAGGCGGCGACTTCTATGACTTTTTCCGCATCGATGACAACCGCATCGGTTTCGTCATCGCAGACGTCAGCGGCAAAGGCATCCCCGCAGCTATCTTCATGGCTGTCAGCCGTACGCTCATCCGTGCCACGGCTATACGCGGCGTCAGCCCGAGCGAGTGCATCACCTACTCCAACAGCCTGCTGACAAAAGAGTCGGTCAACAGCATGTTCGTCACCGTGTTCTACGGCATCTTCGATATCACGACGGGCACAGTCTGCTACTGTAACGCCGGGCATAATCCTCCATACATTATCAAGAATGACGGAGAGGTCGAGACACTCCCCATGCCCAACAATCCGATCATCGGGTTCCTCGACAATCTGGAATTCCAGGAGAACAAAATCCAATTGGAAAGAGGCGACATGCTAGTGCTCTTTACCGACGGTGTTAACGAGGCGACAAACCTGCAGCTGGAGGAATTCGGCGACGACCGCTTTAAGGCTACACTCGATAAGTGCAGCTCGAAAAGTTGTCAGGAAACCATAGAGACCATCAAGGAAGATGTGTCGGCCTTCGTCGGCGACGCTGAACAGAGCGACGATATCACTATTCTGACGCTTAAGAGACTTTGAATCAGAGGAATATCATTATCGGTTCATGTGGATTGGTGCTGTTAGGCACATCCATTGTCGGGCTGCTTGGATGGCATTCCGCAAAAAGCCGTATTGACGAGCTGGAATCAGAGAACTCCGTCCTCCAGCGCCAGGAAATGAAGTCGGCCGTGCTCAGAAGCGTGAGTTCACAGATGGAAGAGATCGCCTACCAGCAGAGGAACATCTCAGAAAAGGAACGTGAGGCCGCCGTCGAACAGACCAAAATTGCCAACGAGATGCGCGAGCGTTCCGAGACAGAACGTCAGAACGCGCTGCAGGCCCAGCAAAAGGCCCAAGAGTCGGAACGGAAGGCCCTCGACGCCTTCGACTTGGCTGAGAACCAGCGCCAGATGGCAGAGCATCAGCGAATTCAGGCAGAATTCTCGAAGCGGACAGCCGATACGCTCAGTTACGTCGCACTGAGCAGGTCACTCGGATCAATCTCCACCACGCAGTATCAGACAGGCAACTACGAGATTGCAAACATGCTGAGCTACATTTCGTATCTCTACGCCAACCGATACAAAAGCGACATCTACTATCCCGCCATTTTCCAGTCGCTCATGCTTTCCAGCCAGAGCAAGAAATCGTGGACGAAGCACAACGGCGCCGTCACAGGTCTGAGCTTCATTCATGGTAATGAGAAACGTTTTGTGACGGTCAGCAACTACGGGGAGATTATTCTGCACGAGCTCGACGGTGAGAAGCTGAAGTCATTGACGCTCTTCAACAATCACCAATTCGACTTCCGCAGCGTCTATGTCACGCAAGAAAACCATATCCTGGCTGTTAGTCGCACGGGCTATCTCGTCATCATCAAATACTACAAGCAGAAAACTATCCTGCCCCTTGACATGATCGACTATCCTGATCGGATTGACTACATCGACGACGAAAGCTATTATCTCATCTCCGGCAAGAGCAGTATAGCACTTCTCGACGGCAAGAACTTCAACATCGTGAGAAGCAGGAAACTGGATTTCAACATCATTGCCCATGGAAGAAAGAACTACAAGCCTCTATTGTTCGACGACAAGGGCAGGATGCATCTGGTCAGCAACATTGAGAATTTCAAGATAGAATACGTGCCCGTCAAGGGGAAGGTCACTGCCTTCGCATACTCAAACAACACGCATCTGGACGTATACGGTATGCACGACGGCACCATCTACGTGATCGACAAGAACAAGAAGGTTCATAAACTGGTGGGGCACCAGTCGAGAATATCGAAAATAAAAGTGAATGGCAATCGTATATACTCTTCCAGCTATGATGGAAGCATCAACTTCTGGACTGTCAGCGGTGAGAAAATTGAGCCCATCACGTTATTCAAGACAGAGAGCTGGATCTTGTATTTTGATTTCGATCTCTCAAAGGAATCAGTCTGGACATGCGAGCAGAAGGGCGCCATCACCCATGCCATCATCTCCATTCCGATCATGGTTGAAAAGATCAAGAAGAAAATCGTCCGTGATTTCACGCCCGATGAGTGGAATTACTACGTCGGACGAAACATCCCGTTTGAGTCGTTGACCGGACGAACCACCACGGCCAGAAAGGAGGTGGGTCAATGAAACGTCTCTGTCTGATTCTTGCCTGCCTGCTCTGCCACTTGTGGATGGCGGCCCAAGGTATTCCTTTTATCAGGAACTATTCCATTTATGAATATGATGCCCACAACTTCAATTTCGACGTGACAACAGGCCCTGAGGGAACAATCTATGTGGCTAATTTTGAAGGCTTGCTCTATTATGACAACGTGGAATGGCGCATCATCCGTACGCCAGGCTTTGCCCGCGTCACCGTTGTGCAGGCCGACAAAAAGGGCGACATCTGGGTAGCAGGCTATGATTTTATAGGGTATCTTGAGAAAAAGGCAAATGGAGAATTGTATCTCAAAAGGATTAACACTCAAGGACTATTCGAAGGTGAGGTACAGGAGATCTGGGAAAGAAATGACGAACTGCTCTTTCTCGTGGACAACGGAAACATCTACCAGGTCAAGAACAGGAAAATCAGCCTGAAGAAGCAGATCAGCAAGCAACGGCTGAACATCGGACTCTCCGACATAATAGACATCGAAACGCTGGAAAGCCGTCATCAGGTCTCCACACTGACAGACATCACTCGGACAGTCTCACTGGAAAAGGGGCAAAAGGCCTCTATCAAGAAAGGAAATGGACTGATTGTTACAGACCAGGACAACCATCTTGTCTATTCCATCACGAAATCCAATGGCCTCTGTATGGACAACGTGTCATGGATTGACTACGATAAGCACGGCAAGCTATGGGGATCTACTGATGCGGGAATCTTCTCAATTGCCATTCCTTCAGCCTATTCCCGTTTCACCTCGAACGAAGGATTACCTGAAGAGGTGTTGTCGATTACTGAATTCGCAGGAAAGATGTATGTCGGCACCATCGACGGCCTTTACAAGCAGGAAGGCATGAGATTTATTGATGCTGGAATTGGCAGTTTTGCATGCTGGCAACTGGTTAAGACTGTTAAAGGACTGGCAGCTGCCACAGCCGATGGCATTTTCATCATCTCTCCAAATGGTAATGTCAAACGACTCTCCTTGTCATCTTCCATCGCCATCATGGCAGAAGGTGACGACATTTATAGCGGTGAGATGGATGGCGTCTATCAAATCAATATGACAAGCGGTAACCGGAAAAAGATCTGCAGCCTGGAAAAAGTCTCAAAAATCATCAAAGACAGACAAGGTCAAATCTGGTTACAAAACATGTTTGGAGATATCTGGTATCAGCAATCAGGAAAAAAAGAATTCAGGTCATACCACTCCAAAGATGATGATATGACTTCTACAATCGTGCAGACTGACAACAAGATAGTAATAATTGATGCCGTGACTAAGGAGCCCTTTGAATATCCCCTATTCTCATATCAAGATCCGACCGGCGTTACCTGGCTGACTGATAATGACGGCAAGTCACTCTTCAGATGGAAAAACAACAGACGGCAAAACGACATGGATGCGCTGTTATCCCCTGTCAGCAACACCACCATTCGAGCCATGTTTGTCAGAGGACATGAGATCTGGCTTGGTCACGATAAGGGTATAACCATCATCAACACTGAGAATGAAGACCCTGCCCTTCAGACAAAGCCACAATTGCTGATCCGTACGGTCAGGTTACGCAACGACAGTGTCCTTTGGGGAGGCTACGGCACGATGCCCAAAATACTTCCGACATTAGACAGCAATGACCGCAACCTGCATTTCACCTTCTCACTCGACTTTGAGCCGATGGTAGGAGAAAACCTCTACCGCTACCAACTGAATGACGGCGAATGGAGCTCATGGACAAATAGCAAACAGGCAGACTACCTCAATCTGCCATACGGTTTTTATAATTTTAATGTACAGGCGCGAGACTGCTTCGGACGTGAGTCTGACATTACTTCCATCCAGTTCTATATCAGTTATCCGTTCTATATGAAATGGTATATGATGCTCGCCTATTTCATTCTGCTATGCATCCTGGTTTATATCATCATCAGACTCCGCCTGCAAAGACTGGAAAGAGAGAAGGTCAGACTTGAGAAAATCGTTCAGGACCGGACTGCAGAAGTCGTCAGCCAGAAAGATGAGATTGAGGAAAAGTCAAAAAGTCTGGAAAAAGCACTGAGCGACCTGAATAATGCCCAGAATGAGCTGATCCGGCAGGAGAAGATGGCAACCGTGGGTAAATTGACACAGGGACTCATTGACCGCATCCTCAACCCTCTCAACTATATCAACAATTTCTCCAAACTCTCCGAAGGCCTCGTGAAAGATATCGAGGCGAACATAGAGGACGAAAAAGACCACATGGATGAGGAGAACTACGAGGACACGATGGACGTGCTCGGAATGCTGAAGGGTAACCTGCAGAAGGTGGGTGAACACGGACTGAACACCAGCCGTACCCTGAAGTCAATGGAAGAGATGCTCAAGGACAGGAGCGGAGGCATCGTGGAGATGAATCTGGCTCAGGTGCTGCTACTCAACGAGGAGATGGTTGGAAGATACTTTGCCAAGGACATCGCAGACCACCACATCAAGGTTTCATTCGATTTGCCACAGGGAAACCTGCCCATCATGGGTAATCCTGAACAGTTGAGCAAGACCTTCATGAGTCTCTTGGGCAATGCCATCTATGCCGTTGTGAAAAAAACACAGCGCACGAAGTTTGAACCAGAAGTCTCGCTGAAGCTCGAACAGATCGACAAGCAATACCAGATTACCATCCACGATAACGGTATCGGTATCGAGAAGAAAATCATCAATAAGATCTTTGATCCCTTCTTCACGACAAAGACAACTGGAGAGGCATCGGGTGTCGGTCTTTACCTCAGCCGGGAGATTATCCAGAACTATGGTGGAGACATCATGGTAAGTTCTGTCAAGGACGAATACAGCGAATTCATCATTACACTACCCGCCCTAATCAATTAAAGCTTATGGAAAAAACAATTGAACAGCTCAAGGAGCAACTGAAGAAACAAGAGAAACTGGCATCACTCGGAATGCTTAGTGCGGGTATTGCCCACGAGATAAAGAATCCGCTTAACTTCGTCATCAATTTCAGCAAGATGTCGGACAAGTTGCTCAAGGAACTCGTAGAGATTGTTGAGGACAATGAAGACAAACTCTCAGAAGATGACCGCGAGGAGTTGGAAGACATTGTGGCCGACCTGCAGGAGAACATGAAGAAGATTGCGGAACACGGTGAGCGTGCCATCAGTATCATTCATGGCATCCTGCTCGTATCACGCGGAAAGGAAAACGAGTTTATCCCTACCGACATCTGCAAGATGGTGAAAGAGTACGTCTGGCTCTCCTATCACGCTATGCGGGCCAACAACAATAATTTCAACATCGCCATCCATGAGAAGTATGAGGAAAGCATGCCCCTGATGATGGTCATCCCGCAGGATCTGAGCCGCGCCGTGCTCAATGTGATGAACAATGCATGCTATGCTGTATGGCATAAGTATATGGCGGAAGGAGATGACTACAAGCCTGAGGTGAACGTCGAGGTGAGAACAGAGGGTGACAACTTTGTCATCAGCATCAAAGACAACGGTGAGGGAATGACTGACGAAGTGAAACAGCGCCTCTACGATAATTTCTTCACCACCAAGCCCATTGGACAAGGTACGGGACTCGGTATGGGAATTACCCGCGACATCATTGAGAACAAACATCAGGGGACGATAACCTTCGACTCAAAATTGGGAGAAGGAACAACCTTTACTTTCACCTTACCTATCAGGAAATGAACAGCAGAATCTACTTGATCATACTCATTCTGTTTGCCTTGCCGCCCCATCTGCGGGCACAGGACAATTCACAGGACAATTCTGAACTTCATATCTACGAGCAGGCTGTAGAAGAATATAAGATAGGCCGCATCGAACAGGCCAAGGAATTGTTGGAAGACAATATCGCATCATTCACCGGCACACTCAAAGTGAGTGTCTATCGGATGTTGGCACTTTGCAGCCTGGGACTTGACGAGACCAACGAGGCAGAGCACTATACCGACCTCATGCTTAGGGAAGACCCCTACTACACTACCTCCGTACAGGATCCACAGCGCTTCGCCGAAATGGTCAGAGCCCAGAAGGCTGGCGACAGGTATACCATTACCACTGCCTCAAGCCAGGCAGAGGACTTGCGTGAAGTACCTGTTCCCACGACCCTCATTACCGAGGAGATGATCCACAACTCCGGAGCTCGTAACCTGCAAGAAGTGTTGGCTGCGTACGTTCCGGGCATGAACCTCATCGACTGCAATGATGACATCAACATAGCCATGCGAGGCATCTACAGCAACGGACAGGAAAAAATCCTTATCATGCTCAACGGGCACCGGCTCAACAGCTATGCCACGAACGTCGCTTCCCCCGATTTCAGCATCAGCCTGGAGAAAATCAAACAGATAGAAGTACTGCGAGGTCCAGCCTCGTCGCTCTATGGTGGTGTCGCCCTCACCGCTGTCGTCAACCTGATTACCAAACAGGGAGCCGACGTAGATGGTGTAAAATTGAAGGCTGGCGTCGGAAACTACGGCCAAATGCGAGGCGACCTGCTCTTTGGCAAGCGCTATTTCGACCTCGATCTGCTTGTCTGGGGAAGTATCTACAAGACTGACGGCGAAGAAAGAGATGCCGAACCCAGAGGCGACATCTACGGTATGCCTGAAAAGACCATCAAGATAGGACGTATCGGCAACAATCCTTCCTATGATTTTGGCATACAGCTCAACTGGAGAGGGCTGCAGTTTCTCTACGACACCCATTTCTCACAAGTGGTGGCTCCCTATACCATCTCTACGCTGGCGACATCTTATGCACACGACAAATACAAGACATTCAATAACATCTTCCCCAGTTTTGCCACCAATTCGCATCATGCCGACATGAGCTATAGCCGCCAGCTGTTTGGAAAGCTGCACTTAACAGGATCCGTCACCTATGACAATAGTGACCTCACTCGCTACCAAGTGATCTACGACTATCCCATGGAAGGAATTGGTACTGCGCTTTCCTTACCGGAAAGTATCGTTCACCTATTCAAAGAGAATGGCGGACTGTCAAGATATATCAATGGGCAGGAAGTCGATCTCGGTTTCCGACTGAAAGGCGACTTCAACTATATCGACAATGATCAGCACCAGGGTTCTCTCGCTTTCGGTGCCGAATATAACCGTTTCGAGCTGAGTGATGTGCGATATCTGATAGGCTACAATTTCGTAGAAACTATCCCCGAGAATCATGACCTGCAAGAACTGGGCAAAGGACAGGAATTCAGCTATAATGCCTATATGCAGTTGAAACACAAATGGAGATCGCTGATTATTAATGGAGGAATGCGTTACGACTACAAGAAACGTTCCGACGGTACAAAGCTGTACGAACTCTCACCCCGTATCGCCCTCATTCTGCTGCGTCCCAAATGGAATGCCAAGTTCAGCTATTCAAAATCATTCGTCGATGCCCCATACGTCTATCGTAAGATAAATGAATTCACGACTGCCATGACCGGATACTCGTTGGAGTCTGATTACTCCCTGTCACCAGAGCGCATCCACTCCCTGCAGTTTTCGTTTGCCGGAACAGGATGGGTCAAGGGACTGGATTTCGAAATCAATACATATTACAACCATGCCCAGAACCTGATTATGACCCACTTCATTGAATACGACAATGCAGGTGAGAACAAGACGACTGGCATAGAACTGATGGCGAAATACCGCCACCAGAAATTCACAGCCGACTTCAATTTCACATGGACACATACATTCAGGTCGAATCTGGTCAGTATTGACACTTCAGATAGTTTGAAGGAATTGGTTGATTTCGAGATTAATACCAACAACAATACGCCGGTTTTCATGTCGAATGCCGTACTCTCATGGCAGACATCCAAGCGGCTGAAACTCTATACACATCTTTTGTTCGAAGGGAAACAGACTACTTACAATACGGATATCGTACAGCTGTTACAGTATTCGAATTATATTTCAGCGTCAGAGTATTATTATGAATTAGGTGATGAAGAAGAGGCAGAGGCCTGGTATGATCTGGCCTTAAAAGCCATGACTCGTATTATTTACCATGAAGAAATGCCTGCCCGCCTGATATGCAATGTCGGTGCAGAATACCAGATTGGTAAGGTGACGCTGGGCCTCAACGTGCGTAATCTCTTCAACACGGAATACTCCCGAAGCGGCATGAACACTAAGCTCATTCCCCAGCGAGGATTATGGTGGATGTTCAATATCGCCTATCATTTCTAAGCATTTAACGACCCATGGCGGCCACATTCATGATATAAAACAAGAAAAATAACGCATTTTAGCAAGATTTTGCTATTTAGACTTTGCATTTTGCAGGATTTTTTGTACCTTTGCACCACTTTACAGAGTAAACGGAACAAATCAAACTGGAATGGAAGCGTTTTTCAGGACACATAGGTACCTTGTTGAGCATGTCAATGCACCGGTTCGTCGGATACTCATGGACGAGATCGACTGGAGCGACCGCATGATTGGCATCAAGGGTACTCGCGGCATTGGAAAGACCACCTTTCTCCTACAGTATGCTAAAGAGCATTTCGATGTACTCGACAAGCAGTGTCTGTACATCAATATGAACAATTTCTTTTTTCAGGGACAGGGCATTGCCGACTTCGCAGGTAAGTTCTACTTGCGAGGCGGGCGAGTACTGCTGATCGATCAGGTGTTCAAGCAGCCCAACTGGAGTTTGGAGCTCCGCAAATGCTACGACCTCTATCCTAACCTGAAGATTGTCTTCACAGGCAGCAGTGTGATGCGTCTGAAAGACGAGAATCCGGAACTTAACGGCATCGTCAAGTCCTACAACCTCAGAGGTTTCAGCTTCCGCGAATTCATCAATTTGCTCACAGGCAATTCGTTCCGTCCCTATACACTGGATGAGATCCTCACCGATCACGAGCGAATCATCAAGCAGATACTGCCGAAGGTGTCGCCCAACCGTTATTTCCAGGATTATATCCACCACGGGTTCTATCCCTTCTTCCAGGAGCACCGCAACTACAGCGAGAACCTGTTGAAGACGATGAACATGATGACCGAGGTTGACATCCTGCTTATCAAGCAGATTGAACTGAAATACCTCACGAAGATCAAGAAGCTCTTCTACCAGATTGCCGAAGAGGGTCCGGCAAAGGCGCCCAACGTCAGCAAGCTGGCACAAGATATCGAGACCAGCCGTGCCACCGTGATGAACTATATCAAATACCTCACTGATGCGCGCCTGCTCAACCTGATCTATCCTGTCGGACAGGATTTCCCCAAGAAGCCGGCAAAGATTATGCTCCACAACTCCAACCTCATGTATGCCATCTATCCCATACAGGTCGACAAGCAGGAGGCGATGGAGACCTTCTTTGTCAATTCCCTATGGAAAGACCATAAGGTCAACACCGGCAGCCGCGACTGTAACTTCCTCGTCGACGAGAAACTCAAGTTCCGCATCGTCGATGCCAAGTCCCCCAGCAAGCTGCGCATCTCGCCCGATGTCATCTATGCCCGTTACAACACGGAGATTGGCAAGGGCAACATGATTCCGCTATGGCTTTTGGGTTTCCTATATTAATAATGTGTCTATTTAAATAAAAACAAAGTTAGTTATTCATTTAATACATTCTAAACAAATGGCTAAAGAAAAGAAGTTTATCACTTGTGATGGTAACGAGGCTGCGGCTCACGTGAGTTACATGTTCTCTGAGGTAGCTGCTATCTACCCCATCACCCCGTCTTCGCCTATGGCGGAGCATGTTGACGAGTGGGCTGCCCGTGGTCGCAAGAACCTCTGGGGCCAGACCGTCTCAGTTCAGGAAATGCAGTCAGAGGCTGGTGCTGCCGGTGCCGTTCACGGTTCGCTGCAGGCTGGTGCCCTCACCACTACATTCACAGCTTCTCAGGGTCTTCTCCTGATGATTCCTAACATGTACAAGATCGCCGGTGAGCTCATTCCCACCGTGTTCGACGTTTCGGCTCGTACATTGGCTTCTCACTCACTGTGTATCTTCGGTGACCATCAGGACGTGATGGCTTGCCGCCAGACTGGTTTTGCCATGCTCTGCGAAGGTGGCGTGCAGGAGGTGATGGACCTCACCGCTGTGGCTCACCTGGCTACACTGGAGACCTGCGTACCGTTCGTCAACTTCTTCGACGGTTTCCGCACCTCTCACGAGTATCACAAGATTGAGCTCATGGATCAGGAGGACATCCGTCCGCTGGTTAAGGAAGAGTATATCAAGCGTTTCCGCGACCGTGCTATGTCGCCTGAGCGTCCTATCACCCGCGGTACTGCCGAGAACCCCGAGACATTCTTCACACACCGTGAGGCCTGCAACCCCTACTATGATTCAGTTCCCGAAGTGGTTGAGAAGTACCTCGGCGAGATCTCTAAGATCACTGGCCGTGAGTATCACCTCTTCTCTTACTACGGAGCCGAGGATGCCGACCGCATGATTATCCTCATGGGTTCTGCTACCGATGCAGCCCGCGAGGCTATCGACTACCTGAACGGTCAGGGCCAGAAGGTGGGTATGATCTCTGTTCACCTCTATCGTCCGTTCTCAGTGAAGCACCTGCTGGCAGCTGTTCCCAAGAGCGTGAAGAAGATTGCTGTTCTCGATCGCACGAAGGAGCCCGGAGCTACCGGTGAGCCTCTGTACATCGACGTGAAGGATGCCTTCTACGATGTTGAGGATCGTCCTCTGATCGTCGGCGGCCGCTACGGTCTCGGTTCTCACGACACCACACCGGCTCAGATTATCAGTGTGTTCAACAACCTCGCTATGCCCGAGCCCAAGAACCACTTCACCATTGGTATCGTCGACGACGTGACCTTCACCTCTCTGCCCGAGGTTCCCGAGATTGCTCTCGGTGGCGCTGGCATGTTCCAGGCCAAGTTCTTCGGACTGGGTGCTGACGGTACCGTAGGTGCCAACAAGAACTCCGTGAAGATCATTGGTGACAACACCGACAAGTACTGCCAGGCTTACTTCTCTTACGACTCTAAGAAGTCGGGAGGTTTCACCTGCTCTCACCTGCGCTTCGGTGACACACCTATCCGCTCTACCTATCTGGTAACTACACCTAACTTCGTGGCTTGCCACGTTCAGGCTTACCTCCACATGTACGACGTGACCCGTGGTCTGCAGAAGAACGGTCAGTTCCTGCTGAACACCATCTTCGACGCCGACGAGCTCGAGAAGTTCATGCCTAACAAGGTAAAGCGCTACTTCGCACAGAACAACATCACCGTATATACCATCAACGCTACGAAGATTGCACAGGAGATTGGTCTGGGCAACCGCACCAACACCATCCTGCAGAGTGCCTTCTTCCGCATCACCGAGGTCATCCCCGTTGAGCTCGCCGTTGAGAAGATGAAGGCAGCCGCCTTGAAGTCTTACGGTGCCAAGGGTCAGGACGTGGTCGACAAGAACTACGCCGCTATCGATCGTGGTGGTGAGTATCAGCAGCTGACAGTGAAGCCCGAGTGGGCTAATCTGCCCGACGATCCTGAGAAGGTCGACGACGCTCCCGCATTCGTGAAGGAACTCGTTCGTCCTATCAACGCTCAGGCTGGTGACCTGCTGCCCGTCAGCGCATTCGCAAAGTTCGGTACTGCCGACGGTTCTTGGGAAGTTGGTACAGCCGCTTACGAGAAGCGCGGTGTCGAGGCCTTCGTTCCCGCTTGGAACAAGGACAACTGTATCCAGTGTAACCAGTGTGCTTACATCTGTCCTCACGCTGCCATCCGTCCGTTCGTTCTGACCGACGAGGAGCTTGCAGGCTTCGACGGCCTCGAGACCCTCGAGATGAAGGCTCCCGCCGCCATGAAGGGCATGCACTTCGTCATCGAGCCTTCTGTACTCGACTGTCTGGGTTGCGGCAACTGTGCCGACATCTGCCCGGGCAATCCTAAGACTGGTAAGGCCCTCACAATGGTTCCGTTCAATCCTGATAAGGCCGAGAACAAGAAGATGGCCGCCGACTGGGACAAGCTGGTTAAGGTTCCTTCTAAGCAGCACTTGGTTGACATCAAGAGCAACGTGAAGAACTCTCAGTTCGCTCAGCCTCTGTTCGAGTTCTCTGGTGCTTGCTCTGGTTGTGGTGAGACTCCTTACGTGAAGCTGATTTCTCAGCTGTTCGGTGACCGTCAGATGATTGCCAACGCTACAGGTTGTTCTTCCATCTACTCTGCTTCTATTCCTTCTACACCTTACACGAAGAACGAGAAGGGTCAGGGTCCTGTATTCAACAACTCTCTGTTCGAGGACTTCTGCGAGTTCGGTCTCGGTATGGCTCTCGGTAACAAGAAGATGAAGGAGCGCGTGGCTAAGCTGCTCGGTGAGATGATCGCCAGCGACAAGACCAGCGACGAGTACAAGGCTCTCGCTCAGGAGTGGATCGACAACAAGGATGATGCCGAGAAGACCAAGGAGATTGCTCCGAAGCTTCGCAAGTGCATCGCCGAGAGCGCTGCTGCAGGCTGTCCTGTCTGCAAGGAGCTCCAGACGCTCGACCACTACCTCGTAAAGCGCAGCCAGTGGATCATCGGTGGTGACGGTGCTTCTTACGATATCGGTTACGGCGGTCTCGACCACGTGATTGCTTCTGGTGAGGACGTGAACATCCTCGTGCTCGATACTGAGGTTTACTCTAACACCGGTGGTCAGGCCTCTAAGGCTACTCCTCTTGGTGCTATCGCTCAGTTCGCTGCCCAGGGTAAGCGCATCCGCAAGAAGGATCTGGGTATGATTGCCACCACCTATGGCTACGTTTATGTCGCTCAGATTGCTATGGGCGCCGACCACGCACAGACCCTCAAGGCTATCCGCGAGGCCGAGGCTTGGCACGGACCTTCAATCATCATCGCCTACGCTCCATGTATCAACCACGGTCTGAAGGCCAAGGGCGGTATGGGTAAGAGCCAGGCCGAGGAGAAGAAGGCTGTCGCTTGTGGCTACTGGCACCTGTGGCGCTTCAACCCCGCCCTCATCGAGGAAGGCAAGAATCCGTTCAGCCTCGACTCTAAGGAGCCTAACTGGGCCGACTTCCACGACTTCCTGCTGGGTGAGGTTCGTTACCTGTCAGTGAAGAAGGCTTATCCCAACGAGGCCGAGGAGCTCTTCGCCGAGGCTGAGAAGATGGCCAAGATCCGCTACAAGTCTTACATCCGCAAGGCTGCTGAGGACTGGAGCGAGTAAGACCTCTATCCTATCTATATCAAAGGAGCATCCACATCGGATGCTCCTTTTTGTTTTGGCTTTACTGAATGGACAAAACTATCTACTTCAGTTCTTGGTAATTTTCGTATAATTCCCCAATTATCGAACAACAAGAATCAAAAATGGACGTTCTTTGCTTTTTATTTGCCCTTAGGCTTAAGCCGCTTCCCGATTAACGGGAACGCTCAAATATCTGTCCATTGGCGTAACTGTTTTAATTAGAATTAGCCACTACTCTTCATATATTTTTTGAAGCTCCGCAGTATCACATTTGTACTGATTGTCATTCAAGTAGTTTAAAGCAGAACGAAGTTTTGTTATTTCTTCACAACTCTCAAGCGCGCCGAAAAGCGACTTAAAGCGGTAATCGTTTTTGGCTTTGACGTCCTTCGTTATCTTGGTAAACTCTTCCAGTTCAGAGGGCAGACCATAATCCTTGAGATTGACGCCCTGCTCTTTGGCACAATCCAAGATAAATTGATCCATCGCAGGGCTTATCCTTACGAAATAGTGAGGACGCTCTTTGTGTTTCAATAGAGCAACATGCTGCGTATGCGCAATCTCCTCGAACTCGCTCACGTATGAATGTTGTCGTTTGTCGTTGTCGATGATGCCAATTGAAAACAGGTCTTTCAAGTTGGACTCCATCATTTTCTTGGCAACAGCATTGCATCCTTTCTGATGGTTGACTCCATGGGAGTCGAGCAAGAACTCAGCCAAGTTCGTGTCAATATAGCACTCGGGGACAATATGATAGTCTTTCTTCTCCATTTTTACCCAAGTGTTTCGATATTGAAGAATGCATCTACGCCGTAATCGTAGATATCCTGGATATCTTGTTCCGTTGCGGTCTTTATTGTTATCTGCCCCTCTATCGTTCTTGTATAGAGAAGGTTCATATCTATGATTTGCTTTTCAAGGAACGCATTCAGTATATAGGGACTATGGGTAGCGATAAAGAGATTGCTTTTTTGTTCCCCCTTAGTCATATCAAGTAGCCACTCAACAAGATTGGACTGAGTTGGCGGGAAAAGATTAGCTTCCGGCTCTTCCAAGAAAATATCACAATGATGAGTAAGTATGTAGCGGGGAAAAACATTAATTTTGTTTTCCTCTTCTAACTTAGTCCATAGGATTTTGTGCTCTTGAATATTTGCAAAACTCTCTTTTCTCTCAGAATTGATCTTTGTAATATAATTAAGATGTACGAATAAGGGAATAACCGACTGCAAACCACTCGATGTGTTTGTAAAATCGAGCGTCACGCCATCAGCAACCTCCACCTTGTCCGACTTCGTGTTGGCATCATAGTGATAGGATACGCCAAGATTCAAGACCGACAAATCCTCTTGTGTACCCTGTCGTGCCGTTTCCCAATCAGCCATGAAGTCGCGAATGTTATCATCGGCAAATTTCACCTGGAACCAGTTAGGGATGGCTGCTACCAGATTGCGCTCGGCAGGGATATAGGTTACTTTAGAACGCTTGTAATTCCAACGACCTTCCTTCCAATCAAACTTGAAAGTCATAGTGGCATTGTCGTATGAGAAGGCCATGAAGTCGGACTCATAGCTGATGAAGGTGTCGGGCTTGATGTATCCCTTCAGCTTGTGGAAACGCTCTAATTCTTTTAGGAAGTTACCATCCTTTGCAAAGAAATCTGTCGACTGAGTCAGTTCGATACGCTTCTCTACCCACGTGCAGTAGCAAGCAGTCTTGAGCACACAACTCTTTCCCGAACTTTGCGAACCAATGATAACATTGATACGCTTCAGTTCAATATCAGCCTCCTTCAACGGCCCCAAATTACGAATTACAAGGTGTTTCATGGGTGCAAAGATACAACTTTTTTATCTAAACATCGCATAATCTAGAAAAATCTTCACCTTATTTATATATTAACGGCACCGCCGCTTACGAGAAGCGCGGTCCTTGGTTCCGTTCAATCCCGATAAGGCTGAGAACAAGAAAATGGCTGTCGACTGGGACAAGCTGCTCCTTTTTTATTTGTCATAAGTAACTTGTTCTTTTTATTTTTTCTCATTATTTTGCAACCTTATTAATTTTTATGTACCTTTGCACCCCAAAATAATAGATCAATTAATTGTATAATGAAGAAATTCTACCTTTTATTGTTGACAGCCAGCCTCTCAATGTCGGCTTTGGCACAGGAAAAATTCGAGTTGGGTAAGCCTGGTGATGATAACTACCGGTATTTGGATGAGTACAAGGCACTCAAAGAATACATCGACTATTCCAAGTACCCCAATTTCAAGTTGGGAGCAGGCACCATCGTCCTCGACTATCTGAACAATGACCTGATCAAGAACATGATCAACAAGAACTTCACAGAGACTGTTGCAGGCAATGCCATGAAGATGGCGAGCTGCGTGAATGGAAATGGCGACATGGATTTCACGTTGGTGAAGAACTATCTCCAAGCAGCCACCGAAGCAGGACTCAACGTCTATGGCCACACCCTCGCCTGGCACTCGCAGCAGCCCATAGGCTGGCTGACAAGACTCATTGCCGACAAGCCAGACCCCAATGGTAAGACAGAGTACACTGTAGTTGCCAGCAAGGACTTCCGTAACGACCAGACGATTGGTTGGAAACCAGATAATAACGAATCGACTTATGGCTTCAGTATCAAATACGACAATACCGACGGCCTGATAGTAACAACCACCGCCAGTTATCCCTGGGAGGTGCAGTTTGTACCGATGAACAATATCTCACTTGAGGCGAACAAGTCCTACAAGATGACTTTCACCATCAAGGGATCGGAGGCAGGCAAACTGGATGGCCGCCTCGGCGACTGGAATGGTGGAACGAATTTCACCGTTGATTTCACCGCTGAGTGGCAGGATGTGGTAATCGATATCATGCCCACTATGAACAGCAACTTCATCCTTGTTCACGTACCTAACTATATCGGCAAAGTATATCTGAAGCAGATCAAGTTTGAAGGCTACAAGGGGGAGACCATTCCTCAGACAGCCGAGGAGAAACACGACACCCTCGTGTATGCAATGGACAAGTGGATCAGCGGCATGATGGAGGCCTGCGACGGAAAGTGCAAGGCATGGGATCTCGTCAACGAGGCCATCTCCGGCGGCGGCGATGACGGCCAGGGCAACTACGTTTTGCAGAGCTCAAAGCAATCAGGCAGCCAGTCCTGGGACGTCGGAGGTGACAAGTTCTACTGGCAGGACTACATGGGTGACCTGGAGTATGTTCGTCAGGCTTGTCGTCTGGCCCGCAAGTACGGTCCCGAGGACATCAAGCTGTTCATCAACGACTACAATCTTGAGGGAACCTGGGATATAGTGACCAAGGATGGCATCAGTGCCAGCAAGAAAGTCTGGTCTATCGTCAATTGGATCAAGAAATGGGAGGGCGACGGCGTGACAAAGATCGACGGCATCGGCACACAGATGCACATCTCGTTCAACAAGAACACCACTTCCCATAACGCTCTGAAGAATGCCATCACCGGTATGTTCCAGGTCATGGCAAAGTCGGGTAAGCTGGTGCGCGTCAGCGAGATGGACATGGGCTATAACGATGCCAGCGGCAATAATGTCCCGACGAGCAAAATGACCGATGCCCAGCACAAGGAGATGGCAGACTTCTACGAGTGGATCATCAAGGAGTATTTCCGTCTTATTCCTGCTGCACAGCAATGGGGCATCTGCCAGTGGTGTCCAACCGATTCGCCAGCTAACAGCGGATGGCGCGCCAATACCCCTGTAGGCATCTGGGATCTCGACTACTACCGCAAGCATGTCTATGCCGGATTCGTACGCGGCCTGAACGGAGGTGAGCCCACCGGCATCAATAAGGTTGAGGCAGAAAAGGTCATCGACACCTCGAAAGGCATCTACGACCTCAACGGCAGGCGCCTGCCAGCCACCTCCCTCAACGATCTGCCTTCAGGCCTCTACATCGTCAACGGCAAGAAGATGGTCAAATAACGAGTCATCCATCCCGTACATATCAAGAGGAGCACCCGATCTCGGATGCTCCTCTTTGCTACAAGCGCAACACTAACTGCGGCGTTTTTTGTTCACATTCAAGGGCGTACTCTTCGGGAACGCAATGCTGTAGGCGCTGTCGAGGGCTTTCAGGTCAATCTTGTAAAAGCTGATACCCAGTCTGACAGCAACGATAGCCCGCAACAACTCCCGATGTTTTCGCGGGTACAATGACGGCGACGGAAGCTCGTCCCAGCCATTCTGTTCGCACCTGGTGCATACCTCCCAGATCATGTCATCATTCGCCTCGTATCCGAACCACATTCTCAGCACGCGACGGACACAGAACCGCTTGTATTGTCTGACGCAGAGCCGCCTTGTGCGCTCCAGCATATGCCAGAGCTGCACAAAGCATTCTTGGGAATTCTCGATAGTCATTGAACTATTTTTCTTAACTCTTAATTCTTAATTGCCGTAGGCAAAAACTCTAAATTCTTAACTCTTAATTCTTAAATCTTATTTCTTAACTCCAAACTTCCTTTTGTACGCCTCCGTCTTGCAATACCTGCCGCTCACCTCGTCATAAGCAATGTAACCTCTGTTTTGCCATACACGCAGAGTACTTCCACCGTCACCACTTCGACCCTGCTGCTGGCGCATCTGATAGTACTGCTCTTTGGTGAACTCGTCTGTCAACAGTTCCAGCAGGTTCTGAGGCCCCGACTGGCGCTGGATCTCGACCTCTTCGCGAAGCTCGCGCTCCAGCTGCTGACCGAAATACAGCATCTTGCACCAGAGGTTATACTGCTGGCTCCAGCGGACGAACTCTGCAATCTCCTTCGACCACTTGTAGCCATGAGCCACGTAGAGCACCATTCCCTTCAGCCACGCTATCACGTTGGCACGATAGGAGAATACGCGGTAGGCCTCACTCTCGAAGAGCTTGGCAGCATCCCTGTTCTCCTGCTTCATGTCGAGCGACAGACGCTTGGCCTGCGGGCATTCTATCAGGCCGTTAGCAGCTTCCAGACGGTCGATGTAGGGTTTTAGTTCCTGCGCAAACGTGTGGTCATAGATGCCCAAAATAGGAGCCGTATCATCGTCATCATCGTTACGGATAATGGTCGAGATATCCAGTCGCCCGACCGTTCCGTCATTGACCATCCTGAAGAAGAACTTCCGCGCATTGGGAGGGGTTGTCGAGGCGTTGAAGTTCCACCTTAAAGGCGCGATTCCAGAGACGGAGTCAGCCCCTACCCGCTCCTGACCGGCATCAGAGTTATCGAAAGCCTTACGAATCAGCAAGCCCACCTCATCGACCGTACCTTTCGACGTCACCTTCTTCAAGCCCTCGATCTCGTCGACGATGGTGTAGATGAATCGTTGGCCGTTGTTGTTGACATCCACGATGCGCTGATTAAAGACGGCATCCGTCAGGTTGTCGATCAGCATCTGGATGCAGATGTCCGTCGGGCGCGGGTCTTTCTTCTGCTTGGCCCCGGGGTTCTTCTGTTTCCACTCCTGTTCGCGCTGGCGGTTAGGAATATCCCGCTGCTTGATGTCCTCCATGATGTACTCGATAGGCTTCTTGATCGTACCCTTACCTATCGACTGGCGACCTATCAGGACATTCATAAAGGTGGCCTCGTGCTCCACGTTGTCCCAGTAGCGGAACTTCACACCGTGCAGATGGGCACCCAGTCCCGGGAACACCGCAGCAGCCACAGCAGGCTTGTAGAACCAGGGCACATTCTTCGTCAGCAGCCTGATCAGCGGCGGCAACTTCTTCGGCATCGGCGGGGGCGTGGTCAGCGTACCGCCACAAGCTTTCACGCCCGCCTGCGACTTCAGCGCCTGCAGCACCTGCTTCAACCTGTAGGGTATACCCTTGCGAGGCTCCTTCAGCGCGTTCTCAATGGTTTGCCGCCACTCTGCCAAATCCTCCTGCGAGCATGTCCCCCCTCCTTGGGAGGGGTCGGGGGAGGCTACCCAATAATTCGGTATCACCTGCATCATCTTCTCCAACGAGTAGCCGCAGATGCTCCTGATGGTCACCGCCAACTCGAACGTCAGCGCATTACGGTCGCCCTCCACAGGCTCCTTGCCGTCGTTAAACAGTTCCCAGTACTTCTGGATGATGTCCTTAAACAGCACCCCGTTGTACTTCGCCTCCGGGTCGTAAGTTATTTCGGAACTGTAACACTGTAACGTTGTGACACACGGGTGCTCGGCCCCTTGGGACGCTTGCCCAAGCAAGAACGCTGCAACTGTCCCCTGCGTGTCACCCACCCCTGCCGGAGTCGCCTCAAAAATCTCATCGTCCAAGAAGAGCAGTTCATTCTCGTCGGCTGTCGTTGTGAAAAACACCCTCGTGATATCCTTCGCCTTGTCATCAAACTCCACGCCAAGCAGTTCACTGGCCCAACGGAGATTCTCCTCCTGCGACAGCTCGGGACGACGGCGGAACACCAAGTGATAACCCTTCGTGGCCGACCGCTCCAGCATCAGCAAGCCCAGATTATCCTTTTTACTCAATACCAGCTCTGGCACGCCCGCCATCTGCTTCGCCAGCCATTTTGCGCGCTCTTCTGCCGACAGCTCTTTCGGCGCCTTGAAGTCGATATCCATACCCACCGACATGGAAGCCGTTTTCGAGCCCTTCAGCGAGCCGTCTGGATTCGGCAGACACGAGTAGTTCATCTGCACCAGACTGTTTTTCCTGCTCTCGTCACCGCTGCGAACGGCCTTCAGCGTCGCCTGTTGCTCGCCAGTGCCACGAAGCGCCAAATACTCCTCTCTCGTCAGGACAGGACGGAGATACTTCGTCTTATCCCCGTCCTTAAAAAAAATAGTATATACGCTCATTATTCAAAAAATCGTTTTGCTTCCCATTCGCGACGTTTCACCAAGCCAGGCAACGGCTTGCCCCCGGCATACACCCAGCGCTTGAACTCGCGTGTGATCTGGGCCTTCGAACCGCCATTGCGTATCGTCTTCAACAGGGTTGAGCCGTTCAGTCGGCCGATGCCCAGGTTGAACGCGAACGACACCAGCGCGTCGAACTGACCCTGCGTGCGAGCCACATGCAGCCGACGCACCGCCGCCTCGCACTCACCCACGTCACTCTTCAGCAACTGCTCGGCACCGTACTTCGAGATGCGGTCGCCCTGCCTGACATCCGGGCCCGTATGACCGTAGCCAATGGTCAGCACGCCTGCCACGTCACGGTAGGCATCGCGACAGAAACCCTCAAACTCCTTCAGCTTCTCAATCAGAATCTCACTTGCTTCCATAATTCTAAATTTCGACTTCTTAATCGCGCATATGTAGCCAATTCTAAATTTCTACTTCTTAATCGCGCATAGCGCGACAACTCTTAATTCTTAATTCTAAACTCTTAATTCAAAAACTCTTAATTCTTAACTCTTAATTCAAAAGTTCGGGTATCCCAGTTTTGAGTTCAGATAGCGCAGGCCCTCGAGCGTCCACGTCATGTAGGTGTAGATTTTCTTCTGCCCCTTCAACGAATAGGATACGTGCGTGCGGAAGCGTACCAGGTCGCGGTCGGCGAGGTCGTCCGAGATGTTCCAGTGGCCGAAGCGGCGGTACTGGATGCCCATGTCGCGCACCACGGCGTTGAAGTCACAGACCGTCATGTTAAACGTCTTGGCCACCTGCGTCGCCGTCAGCGTGTCCTCGGCAGCCTCGTTCAGCACTCGGAGTGTGCGTCCTACGATGGCGTCGGCACGGGCGATAATCTCCTCGTTGGAGAGTGGACGGCCGTCGGCATCCTTGGTGGGGATGTAGCCGCCCGTCTGTCGGATTTGTGGAAGTACCTCACTTGTCACCCAGCGCTTGAAGGACTTCGCCTGCGGCAGCTTGGAAGAGAGGATGAGAGAGTAGAGACCGCTCTCGTTGATGATGGTCATCTTCTGTGGACCTCCAAGGGGGCCCTGAATCAGGGCGTCCTTTGTGTCTTCAGCATCCACATGGGCAGCAATGGCATTGCGGCTCTTTGCATATCCCAGCGCCTGAGCCACGTCTTTGCCCACGAACATGATTTGGTTATTAACTTGGCAAGTTCGGATCTTGCCGAAAATATCACTTGTAAAAATTTGAATGTTTGTTGTTTCCATTTTGTTTGAGTCGAATTTTTGCGAGAAGAAGGTCAGATTCTTTGCGCATTTACCCGGGAACATCCTCCTCACTTCAACTCAGGATTGTTTTTACTTTTTTACCTTTTTACTTTTTTACCTTCACGATTTCCGTGGCCAAGACTTCCTGGAAAGTCTGCCCCTGATATTCGTGTGTAGAGAAACGAAGGGTGGCCGCAACCACATCACCCTCGTAGAACCTGCACGCCGCCAGATTGCCCAGCATGGCGCACACATACTCGTTTTCGAACTTGGAACCGCCCAGCTCGCGAAGCACGATGTTGCACTTCAGCAGGCTGCCCGACTCCTGTTTACTTGACTGTACGCTGAAGGCCTCGCCCTGGCGTACCACACGTAATAACTTTACTTCCATTTTTGTTTTGTTGAAATTGGTTTGTTGTTTTTAATCCTCTACTGCTTCCGGCCTTTCGGAGTAGTCGTTGTATCAGCATGTCAAAGAGCACCGCCAATCAATCGTTGACGGTGCAAAGGTACGACAAAGGCACAAAAAAAACCTGCTACGTAGTAGGTACGCGTAGCAGGTACGGATAAGTCTAAACGGCTGATTATCAGCCTAAAATATTTTTCAGTCTTTCTTGGAAGTTCAGCGATTTCTTCTGGTCAAGTGCCTTGTTCAGGTAGCTGCGTAGCGTCTCAGGCTTCTCATTCCACAGCTGCCCGAACACCTGCCACACCTCCTTGATGTCGAGACGGTCACACACCGATTTGGCCACCAGAGCCCGTTCCGACCCGCTCAGTCTGTTAGGCTGCCACTCGTCGTTCAGGATCTCGGCCTCCACCAAATACCCCATCAGTTCCTCTGCCTCCTCAGTCCTCAATATGGCGGGAGCTACGCCAGGCTCTCCGTCGTTGATGCTCTCCTCGTTCAGCTCCTTCACACGCTTCTTGATGTCCTTGCGGAACTGCTTGGCCTGAGCATGCTTCAGCAGCGGTTCGATCAGTTTGCGCGCCTCGTCGCGCTCCTTAGCATCCTCGCATGCCGCTATCTGCTCCACAACAGCCTCGTAGGTCACCCGGCTCGACCACTCGTCGTCCTTTTTCTGCTGATCCAATGCTTCCTCCAGCTTCGCAATCCTCTCGTTTTGCGTGGCCACCTGCTGCCGCAACTGCTTGTTGTCATCCAACACCCGCTGCACACCACCAAAATAGTCCGCCATCTTCCCCGTAAGATTCTCCAAGGTCTCATCCTTCTCTTTGTTAAACTCCATCTCAACCTTCATACCGATTATATATTTAGTTATTAAAACAAGAATATTATTAACCGCCGAAAAAAACGACCCGCTCACATCTGCATGAGCGAATCTGCCGTCAGGGATTTACTGCACGCCGTGCAGCGCCCCTGTTCTCAGCCACATTATCGTGCTGCAAAGTTAGTAATTATTTCTCGATCCAGAACTACTTCAGAGGAGATTTTTTTGCATCTTTACTTTATTTAAGAATTGTCATTTTTACCCTTGTCAATTTCCTTTCTCCGCACTTCCCGCCGCCCATCACGGCGCCCCAAGCAGTCGCTGTCAGCTAATTTCAATTTTCGTAAAATTATACCGTGTCTATGATAATGTCACACGGGGACAGGCACGCTGTCACACGGGGACAGGCACGCTGTGAGGTTATGCTTCTTTGACAATATAGAAGCTTATACCAGTTAGTCGGACAAGTTGTCGGATGCTTGCATGTAGGGATACGCCGCCCGCCCTCGGTGTCACAGTTAAAAAGCGAGGACGGGACGAAAGCGGTAATTGATGCCATGATTGCTCACAGCGTGCCTGTCCCCATGTGATCCCATGTGATGTTACGCCAGTTTCTTCTCGTCGTCGCCGGGGATGTAGCCGAAGCCACCAGGGTATCCGGGTGCGGTTGGATCGCTGCCAGCGAGCAACTGGGTACGGTGCTGCAGTTCATAGACCTGCATCGAGGGTTTCATATATTTCTTTTTCATAATTTTATTCTCCTTATTTTTTTTACTACAATCTCTCATTTCTCTCACTTAATCACAACCTTTTTACCATCATGGATAAAGAGGCCCTTGGCGTTGGGCTTGCCATTGAGTTTGCGACCGTCGAGTGTATACCACGCATCGCCGAACACGACCTCGCCCGTACGGGTGTCCATCGAGCCGATGGCCGTCGTCTGGCCGTTACTGCCCACGAGGCGCACGATGATGCGGCTCGGCAGTTCAATGTCAGCGCCGCGTGTCACGCCTCGGGCTTGCGAGGGGGCATTGTACGTCAGGTAGCAGCGGAACGGGGAAATGTAAGCGCCCGACTCGGCCTTCACGAAGTCGCCCGGGCTCACCGAGTAACTGCCACCGTTATAGGCAACGCCTGCAAAGCCATAGACGGCACCGTCGAGATTCGTGCCGTAGGTCAGCGTCGTATAGGTGCCGCGGAAGGTCCACGAGCCGTCACCCGAATAGGTGGCGCTGCTTGTGCCGGCAGTACCGTCGAAGTCGTTAGGTACGGTGCCGCTGAACACTACTTCGCCATCGGTCTTAATCAGATAAGGCTTGCCGGCCACCGTCGAGGTCACAGCGCTCATCGTGGCCTCCCAATCTTCGCCAGTCTTGTCCATGCTGGTCATTTCATACACCGTGTTTTCAGCGAGCCCCGTCATCGGGAACGGCAGACAGATAGTCGAGGCAACGCCCGAGGTGAACGTGCGGCTGAATTGAGCCGTCTTGCCCTTAAGCAATGCAGCATCAGCATCCGTGATGCCCGTGGTCTCGCTGAGGACTTTTACGACATTCACTGTCAGGTCAAGGCCGTCATATTCGCTATTATTGCTATTGTTCGAACAGAAGTAGATGGTCATGTTCCGACCAGTGCTGATGACGGTGGGGATGGCGGTCAATGTGCCATTGTCGGAACTACTTACTTGATTGATGAGTTTAGCAGCCTGGTTACTGCTGCCGTCATAGACAGTCAAATAGTCAGCACTTTTCTCTGTCTTGATGTTGCCCGACAGTTGAAGTTGAAAGCCCTCAGGCGCAGTCAGTTTGAGGGTGCCGGCGCAGTCGGGGCTGTATTTGCGACTCGTACCACCATCGTCATAAACCTTGAACGAAGGTACATTCGCGGGGATGTTATACGCATCTTCGCCCGTCTTTGGCATGTTGACGTAACCGTGTACGTTATTTTCTACTGTATTATTATTTCCGGATTTAATGTATACAGCATCATCACCCGTCAATTCATGAGCACATAAGGCGTTTCCAGTTACAGTGGCGGTTGCCGCTACTGCGTAGTAAACTGCGTATTGACCATCAACGGTTATGTTGTTATCCTTGATATCTGCAGAAGCATCACCATAGAAGTATGTATATCCAATACCTACACCAATGACTTGGTTAGCATCATCATAATCAGCACCATTAGCAATAGTGATTGTGTTGTTGTAAGCTTTGAGAACATCGATTTCTGCTTCGATACCTGCAACTAAAGCGTAGTTACTAGTCGTGGCGTAACCAGTTACCTCAATAATGTTGTTTTCTACAGTTAAATCGGCTGGACCGGCCCAATTGGTTGAGTAAATGCCTGCGACAGAACCTTTGGAGATTGCTGTTAAGTTGTTATCTTTAACAGTGATTGTAAATGGTCCGGACACTTGGATTGCGTATGCAGTACCAGCACGGTCAACAGTAGTAGTAGTGTTAACGATAATATCGTTTGCTTCTACAGTACCGGTTGTGCTGTATATGTCTAAGCTGTAGTAGTATCTTGCACCGTTTTCAGTGGTGTTGTCCACATGAGTAATGTCATTTCCTTTAATTAAAATATCATTAGCGCTGTAAACCATTACTGCATCAATAGTAGGATAACTGCCAACGTCGCCATTAGTATTAACAGTCACGCTATTGTTAGTAAATTCGACATCTTCTCCGCCTTGAATACCGACAGCTAAAACTAAATCTTGATCAATTGTTCCCATTTCATCCCAGTAAACAGGAACAGCAGGGAAGGTAGCAGTGATAGTGTTGTTGTCTATTATAGCACCATTACAATTGCTTACTTCTAATCCGCGGTAGTGTTCATCATCAGGGTCTGCACCAGTGAAGGTGATTTCAGAGTTGATTAATTGGAAGTTTTCAGCACCGTCGGCGAAGATTGCTTTTGCTTCCACGTAATTAGGAGCATTATAAGTTACTGATACGCCATCTAATGTGACATCAGAACCGTTTACATAAATCAGCTCCCCTAAGGAAGTAGTGGCCTCTAAAGTCACATTTTTTAATGTTACACCATCTGCAGCAATGACAAATCCAATATCATTAAATTTCGCTTTATTACCGGTATTCTCTTTGTCACCGGTAATAGTAATGGCTCTATCAAGAACAATGTAATTTACTAAATCAGAACCAGAGAAATCGCCTTGGAAGATTAACTCATCAGATGTGACCGATTCCAATAAGTAACCGTCTTGATCGAAGAAGTTAGAGAAATTGGCTAGAGTTACAGTGGCGCTTTCCGCCCACACTGTCTGGGCGGTCATAGAGAATAGCATCACAAGCAGCACTGCGGCCACTCGTCCTGCGCCGGTCAGCGTCTCCGCTGCCCGCGCGAATAATGAATAGTCCTTTTTTAGTTTCATAAATTATCTGTGGTTTATTGTTGTTCTGGCCGCAAAGATACACATTTCTCTTGATACTGCCAAACTTTTCGACAACAATTTACCGACTCACACGGAACGGTTCTCAGTGAGTCCTCGCTCATTTCTCATCACACGGGGACAGGCACGCTGTGAGGTTATGCTTCTTTGACAATATAGAAGCTTATACCAGTTAGTCGGACAAGTTGTCGGATGCTTGCACCATATTGTTTTGCTTCGCGAAGAATTTCAAGACGTCGCTCACGGCTGTACAGTTGCAGATCTGCAGGTTGTCTCAAGCCAAATGAAATAAGATAATCCTTAACGCAAAGATACGACTTTGTTTTCAAATAACAAAACCATTTTGAAACAAAGAATCGCATCCATTACAGAAATGCGATTCTTTATATTAAACCTCACAGCGTGCCTGTCCCCATGTGATGCGATTAAAACTGGCCGGGGCCCCCAGGCTGGTTAATGTCTCAAATTTGTAACAGCCCGTTGTCGACCAACATTTGAATAAAGGCGGCTGTTTCCTTCTTTGCCGTTGCCTCGTCCACGTCAAACTCCTTCAATATTTTTTTGACGATAGCCTCTTCATCATCTCCTTCCTGAAGAGCCTTAATGATGGTTATACCAGTCTCATTTACCCTAAATGTCATTTGGGGCTCACCTGTTTTAAAATCCATCGCAGCAGCCACATACATGTCAGCAACTTCCCCAATTTCAATGTTATAATTCAGCTTCATTTCTGTCTGATTGGTTGTTTATGTTTGCAAAAATAACTTTTTTATCCTAAAGATCCACCTCTTTAACAATTTTTATTTCTATTTGTTCTATTATTCGTGTCCATTTATGTACTTTTGCATCGTTGAGAATAATAGTTGGGGCTGTCTGAGTTTCCCACGGTCTATTACTAATCAGCTCCTGACGGGAACTGGGAGCACAAAAACTTAAAAACATGGAAAAGAAAAAGTATGAAACTCCTGACATGAAGGTTTATGATTTGAAAGTAAATCCAAAGCTTCTTGCCGGTTCTGGAGAAGAAGAAGAGGATTAAAAAGGTTATTAGCACAACACCTTCTTTTTATGAACGATAAGATAGATCTATTATGGACAGGAGGTCTTGATAGTACCTATCGTCTAGTAGAACTATCGCGCCGAAATTGTGAGGTACAACCTTATTATATCCTAGGCGACAGAAAGTCTAGGAAGGAAGAGTTACGTGCGATGGAGACCATTCTTAGTTTGCTTCGCAAGAACAAGAATACGCGTGCCACGTTGCGTGACCCTTTATTCATTCCAAAAGAAAGTATTGCCAAAGATAATGACCTCTTTGACTCGTGGGTGACGCTCTTTCCTGAAAAGGGCACAAGGAGCCTCCAGTATTATACACTGGCAAAATATGCCGTGCATAATCAACTGCATTTGGAAATGGGGCTGCAATTCTCTCCTAATGGGACGATTGTCAAGGCTATTGACGAATCATTGCTCATCCCCCATCCGAATAAAGACTATGATGTGTTGATGATTGATCAAAGCCGCGCAGATCAGGATACCATTAATATCTTTGGGCAGTTTTATTTCCCCAAGTCGCTTTACCATAAGGAGAAGAAAGAAGAGATAGCAGAATTATATGCTATGGGATATAAGGCTGTGGTAAAGCATACTTGGTCTTGTCTGAAACCTATATGGGGATTTCCGTGTGGACACTGTCTGCCTTGTCGCTCCTCAGAAAGAGAAGGTGTCAAGATTCCAAGAATAGGAAAAATATTCTATTCAATAACCCATTTATTTGAATAGCGTTCAAAAAGAACAGGCACCCATTCTCAGGTGCCTGTCTCTATGACTACTACCACTGATAGGGTGACGTCACACGGGGACAGGCACGCTGTGAGGTTATGCTTCTTTGACAATATAGAAGCTTATACCAGTTAGTCGGACAAGTTGTCGGATGCTTGCACCATATTGTTTTGCTTCGCGAAGAATTTCAAGACGTCGCTCACGGCTGTACAATTGCAGATCTGCAGGTTGTCTCAAGCCAAATGAAATAAGATAATCCTTAACGCAAAGATACGACTTTGTTTTCAAATAACAAAACCATTTTGAAAAAAAGAATCGCATCCATTACAGAAATGCGATTCTTTATATTAAACCTCACAGCGTGCCTGTCCCCATGTGACATGCATGTCACAAAGTATCCTGACCTCTCTACTCGACCGGGCGAACGAGGCGCACTGAGCACCCGTAGTAGCGTTGTGTTTGGCCTTGGGGAGACATAATATCCTTAGAGAATTGCAGGATGTTGGCAGTATTCGCATACTCAGTATGGGCCGACGACGACCAGTAGTAGGCGCAGCCGAGATTGTCGACAGTCGACCCATTCCGGAATCCCGCGAGAGGCAGAAACACACAGCCTTTAGCGGCAAGAGCAGCCCACTGAGCAGAAGTACACCAGGTCGTACTTGTGGTATTGATGGTGCCCAATTGCTGAAACTCGTCTTGAGAAATTGTTACGCCGTCGGGGAACAAAATCATACCATACTGGTTAAAACTGACATCAGTATTGATAGTGGCATAGGCGTAGCGGGCATTATAGGTATCGCCGACGGTGCTGCCGCTTTCGCGGGTGTCGAAGAGATACTTCCATTCGTCAGAGGACAGGGTGTACCAGCCGCTGTTGGCAGTGTTGCCGCCGTTGGTGATGGCGAGTGTGCCCCAGTCGCTCTTCAGGGATTCCCGTGCCACGTTGCCGTAAGTTTCGGTGGAGTTCGCCGTTTCAGAATTGCTGATACCATATTGGGCAGCACCCGTCCAGTTGCTCGAAGCGCCCACCCAGCCGAAGAGGTCGACGGTGACGTTATTGGCACTGACGGTACCATCACCGTTGATGCAGATATTGCCGGAGGTCCTGCCGATGAAGTCCCACTGATGCTCAGCAAACGCCCAGCTCCATGAAGAGCCATTGTAGGTGGCCTGCAGGTTTCCCTGAGAGAAGTACACCTTTTTCGTGGCGCTGACACTGAACCGGCCCTGAGGGTCGAACGCCCCCAAGTCGTAAATCTTGCCAGCCGCGAAGGTGACGCTCGATTTCGTCTTTTCCTGTTGTTGATGTCTGTCGTCCGTACCCTCCGCATGAACCTTGAAGTTTGTATAGGAACCCGGGGCGATGGCTATATACATATACATATTGCTCGCGGAGATTTCCAAAGAAGTGTTACCTATGGTCACAGTCTTACTGCCATCGGTTGGAGTAAGTGTGCCCGTCGAAGTGTCAAGTTTGAAGGTTCCTGCCAGATCCTGGTCAGCCGATATTGTCATCGAACCATACCAACCTCCAGTGGCTTTTATTTTCAGGATGGCGCAGAGGTTATGGAACTGAAGGTTCTCGTCGGTGGTGACGGCATAGGCGATGGGGGCCTTCGGGTCCCAGCTTGATTTACCTGCATACCCCTTTCCAAATTGGTTGTTCCACTGGCTCTTGGGAATCTCGATGCCCGAGATGACACCGGTGCTGCTATCGAGGGTCAGGCCTGCGGTGTAGGGATAGACGGCATAGAACTTCGTGTCGTTCACGGCCTCTCCGCTGAACGAGGCCGATGCGCCGCCCGCCTCAGTAGTGAACTCCTTGTTGGTGTTATTGGCGCTGAGGATGCTGATTTCGTCGCCAGCGTCGAAGCTTACCTTCTTGGTTGAGAAGTCCATCGTGGCGCGGGTCTGTGCGCCTTCATTGTATCCGGCGCTGAAGGTCATCTGCCGGGGAGCGTTCTGGGCGACGGGTTCGTTGTCGTCGTTCGAGCAACTGCTGAGTGCAAGCATGCCTGCCACAGCCATCAAGATGTATTTCGTCATTGTCTTCATTCGTTTTAAGGGGGTTAATACTTACTCTTCCCATGAGAACGAGCCGTCCTCATAGTTGTCAAACTCCGCGCTCTTGGTGGCTTCATTGCTGCCAGCCAGCAGCACCGGCAGTTGTTCAAACTCGAACTCCTCCATCGTGGGTTCCTTATACTCCTTTTTTCTCATCGCAGTAAAGTTTCTATGTTTGTAAATACGGTTGTTCAATTCAGTTTAGGCCCCAAAATTACGAATAAGTTCCGAATCTGCCAAGAAAAAGGGCAGAAATTTGCACATTTGGGAAAAAAGACTATGACACACCTTGTGTTACAGCTGTTACAGTGTTACAGTTCTAAAACAGATTCTACACAAGTCAAAAATAAACTCTATATTTATATATAAATATAGAAGTATTTTTAAGGGTGTGGAAAAGCCTTTCGAGAACTGTAACACTGTAACAAGTGTAACGTCCGCTATGAAAAACTGAAAATATCTTGTGAAGTATTCGTGAACCGCAATGAAAGTTTCGTACCTTTGCATCACATTCAAGATGTGATGCGAGTGTCAAATTGAAAAGGCGACGAGGCGGTCTTTAAGGATAAAAATTGCGAGAATTAAATCTGGAAATTGCGCGCATTAATAGTAGCATTTGTTATCCTTAACAGCATCTCCAAGAAGCCGAATCAGGCGACACTAGAGAGTATAACGAAATTTATTAACAGACTGTTTAACAACTATTTGAACTATGGCTATTAAAGTAATTGCTCAGCGCCGAGAGCTCAAAATCGGCAAGAACCCTGGAGTGAAGAAGTTCGTGATGCGACCCGACCTCTACATCCCCATCGCAGAGAAGAAAGTGTTCGCAGAGGCTTCTACCCACAGCGGTATCTCTGCAGGTGTGATCAAGGCGGCTTGGGATGCCGCAGGCGAAGTGCTCCGCACGTGGGCTACCGAGGGTCACAGCGTACCCCTGCCCGGTCTGGGAACCATGCGCTTCGGTGTCCGTTCGAAGGCCGTTGAGGAGCTGGAGGACGTGAAGACCAACCTCATCACCACCCGCCGCATCGTGTTCACTCCCTCGGTGGAGGTGAAGGACGAGCTGAAGAACACCTCGATCCAGATCACCTGCCTCGACGAGGACGGCACCGTGCTGAAACGCGTCACCTCGGGCGACAGCGGCGATGTTGAGGACACTGAGAATCAGGGGTCGGAGAATCAGGGAACGGAGAATCAGGGATCGGAGAATCAGGGCACGAACAGCGGTTCGAATGACAATCCGGGTAGTAACGATAACCCAGGGTCGGACGATAATCCCTAAAGCGCTGGGGCCTCATGAAAAAGCAACGTCTCATTGAGATTGCGGTGAA